>MDSZ01249461.1_pt1 | contig 11406 bp, 3 predicted proteins | sample 811201 | NCBI WGS metagenome assembly MDSZ01 (sample SAMN05326647, study PRJNA326480) | marine metagenome | isolation source: seawater | place: Indian Ocean: North | collected 2010 | reverse complement strand
TCTTCCTCGAGAGAGAGATGTGATGAGACGATGATGATGATGATGATGCGTGTCCAATTAAATTGAGTTCGCTTTGACGATGTGGAGCATCATCATCATCGTTTTTTTCGCCGCAACAACACTACGAGCCGCGGTGCAAGCGAACGGGTTTAACGCGACGACGACGACGACGACGACTGGTGGTGGTGGTGGTGGTGGTGGCGTTTCGGTGGAAACGCGACTGGAATATGCGCGAGACGCGCTGGCGCGAGAGATGACGACGACGGAATCCAACAAGGTTGACGACGACGATGATGAAAATGACATCGACCTTTTGCGCGAACAAATCGAACGGGATGTGCATCCATTCAAAGGGAAAGTCACGAGAGAAATGACGCGAAAAGCAGGCACGAAATATGCAGAAAAAAACCACCGAGGATTCGCGTTCGCCTGGACGGGCGGAGAACTGTACCTCTTCAGCCGCCGACCGTCCAAGGCGTTCAACGGACACCACGAGAGACTCATCTACGCGTACTTGTGCGACCTGTGCGAAGTGTTCGGGAAGACGAAGAAAACAGTGTTGGACCAACACGACTTTGTTGACGAGGCGGCGGAAGAGGATGTGCTGCCTCCGATTGAAATGGCACTGTCGACGTTCGATTATAACCCTCCCGACGAGGAGCGGTTACCCGTGCTGTGCTTCTGCCGAGATAAAGAGTTCCCGGAAGAAACTGGATGTATTTTACACCCCGGGTTTGGTTTCCGAAACAACAAAATAGACGAGACCGTGTACGCGAGGAGAGAGGAATTCGATCGCGATTTCCCGTGGTCGAAGAAAGACGAAAAGTTAGTCGGGAGGTTTAGCATGTACCCTCGCCTCGGACGACACGCGGACGTCAGAGCGAGGAAAAATTTCGTCGAGTGGGCGGAAAATCGAACGGCGTTCGAGGACGGTTTCATGGACGTGAAAATGTACTCGAAAATCTCCTTACGAGAACACATGAAGCATAAATACGTGTTACACTTAGACGGTCAAGGCCATTCGTTTCAGTTCGAGGAGAAACTTGGCTTGAACTCCGTCGTGGTGAGCGAAAAGAAGCTGTTTCAGACGTATTTCAGTCAATTTTTAAAGCCAAACGTGCATTACTTGGAGTTTTGGGAGGAAGATACGAAACCGGAGGACGTGTTGGACGTTTTACGGTACGCTCGAACGCACGACGAAGAGATGCAACGGATAGCAAAGAACGGGCAAACGTTCGCGCACAAATACTTCACAAAAAAAGCGCGATTACGATATTACCGCGAATTGTTTCGACGGTACGCCAAAGAGGCGATGACGTACAAAGTCACCGAGAAACCAGACGACGCCATTCGAGTCTGTTGCCCGGGTCGTCCGTGCGAAGAGGAAGACATTCACGTCCAACGATACGCAACGCAACATTTTTAGTGAACTTTAGAAAGAGAGAGAGAGAGAGAGAGAGAGAGAGAGAGAGAGCATATAGTAATAGGACGAGATGTTCCCTAGTAGTACGAGTAGTAAAAAAATCGAGAAAACAACAGTTAACAGTCCACACAAACGTTTTCTTCGATGCTTCTCACCCGAGCGTTGTTCCGCCGGACGAAGACACCGATGACGACGAACATCTCGGCGCAGCAGCTCCACTCTCTGAAAACCTTGCGCTCGTCGTCGTCGTTCTGGTCGTCGTCGTTCTGGTCGTCGTCGTCGTCGTCGTCGTCTCGCGCGTTGTCTTCGTCTGGGGCGACGAGGAGGAAAAAATCCCGTTTTGTGGGGCCACGCCGACGCGCTTTGTCGTTCAAAACGTCGACCGCGAAACGCCGGGACGACGAGAACGACGACGAGACGACGAAGGCGTCGTCGAAAGACGACGTCGACGTTGGGGACGAGAACGGTGGCGGCGGCTCCCGCGTTGAAACGCTGTCGGCGAAAGCCGTTCGAAGAGGATTCAAGGACAAGACGTTGCAACGAACCTACGATGAAAAGTACGTCTATCACGGGAGAAAGCGAGTGTATCAAGGAGAAGACGAAGACGCCGCGCACAACACGTCGAAGTTTCCGTTTACGGCAAAGAATGCGTTGAATTTTGAAGGCACTCGAGCGGATGTGAACGAAATCGAAGAGATTGTCATCGGAAACAACATGATCGGGCCGGATCGAATACGGCGAATAGAGGACGCCGTGTCGAAGCGCGTGTTCAGTTTGCTCCCGATATTAGAGAACGTATACGACACTGGCAACTTCTTGGCGGTGTGTCGAAGCGCAGAAGCGCTAGGAATTGGAGCGGTAGGTGTGGTCGCAGAGAAAGGTCTCGTTTTCAAACAGTCCGGAAGAACATCCGGAGGCGCCGTAAAATGGCAGCACATTTCTCAATACGGGTCCACGGAAGAGATGGTCGAAAGAGTGAAGAAACGAGGATTTAGAGTTTTGGTGACGGATTTCGATAGCGAGAAGGCGAAAGCGGTTAGCGAATACGATTGGTCGGTGCCGACGGCTATTGTTTTTGGGAACGAATTGGACGGCATTTCGGAGAAGGCGAAGGAATTAGCAGATGGTAAGGTCTATTTGCCAATGCAAGGTTTTACCGAATCTTTTAATTTATCGGTATCGGCGGCGATATTGCTCTATCACGCGACGGAGGATAGGAAGAAAAGAATAGGTTTGGACGAAGAAAAGGATGGAAAATGCCAACACGAAGACATGAGCGAAGACGAGAAACGTTTGTTACGGGCAATTTGGTTGTCGCGATCGGTCGCGAATTATTCGAGGCCGAAATATTTCAAAACGCTTGTCGAACGGCTACGGTTACGAAAGGATAAAGGAGAAGGAAAGATGACGATCGTGGACGAAGATTACGAGGAAGGGAGCAGTGACGAGAAAGATGGTAGTACCGACGAAGAGCACGAGGACATTCTCGCGTTTAATGAAATATTGCAGCCGTCGCAACTTCTTAAGCGAGGCAAGTTCTTAGATTGAGACGATGAGAGAGAAGACGCGGCGATATAGATAGAAGCATTAGATACCCTACGTAGGTAGTAATATTCAAGTTTGTATTATTATTAAATTAAAAAGTGTTGTACAGTGTACCAGTGGTACCTGGTAGCGATACTTTTGCTACTGTTGTCTTTGTGCGCTTCATTTCTACCGGAGAGGTCTAAAAGGCACGTACGGAATCCCTTGATTTTCGCAACACTGCGGACACGCGAATTTAATATTCGCCTCTTCTTGTTCGTCCAAGCCAGGCGGTTGCATACCGATGCACTCGTAGTGAAACCAGCCGTCGCATCGGTCGCAACAAATCATCGGTCGTTTAGCGTCGTAAGCGGATCGGCAGACGCAATAGAGTTCGCATCGTTCGCCCAACTCTTCCAGTTCGTCTTTGAGATGCACCGGTAAGGCTCGTCCTTCACGCAAGAGGACGCGAGCGGCTTCAATCGGAATGGACTTGTCTTCTACGACAGTGGCGGCGTGTTCGAGCCAGAGTTGACCGGCGGATTCTAAGGCGAAAGCACGATCGGCTAACGGGTCAACGCCACCTCCTGGGCAGAGACCAGCGGCTACGGCAGTTTCTTTCAGTTCATGCAACTCGATGAGTTTTGGGAACGGCGGGCCTCGCATTAAAGCCGTAGCTCGTTGTCGCCACGCCGGACCGCAAACTTCGCGCATCAACGCCAACGTTTCCTCGACTGGTTCCAATTCTATGGCTAAAGCGCCTTTCATGCCGGCAAAGATTTGCTTTTTTGGGTCGATCGCGGCAGGCTGTTGTTGCGGACCATCAGGACCCACACCGTTGAGTTGATGTTGCGCCGCCGCGGCAAACATGTGTTCTTGTCCTGGTTGCGGTTGCACAGAACCCATCATCTGTAATGCCTGTTGCGGATGAACGAAAAATTGTTGCTCGTGTTGTTGCTGGAACTGTTGTTGCTGCGCGAACTGTTGCTGCATGGCGGCTTGCGCTGCTATGGCAGCGGCTTGCGCGACTTGCGCGGCTTGGGCGTCTTTTTCCCCTACATCCATCGGCGTTGCTGCATCCTCTTCTTTAACAACCTCTTCTTTTTTGTCCGCTGGGACCGATTCTGTGGCGGGAGTTTCAACTTCTTCCGCGGCTTTCTTTCCCTTTGCGCCTTTCTTACCTTTCGCCGCGGCTTTCCCTTTCTTGCCTCCTTTCGTCGCGGGCGCTGCTTCTTCCTTGGGCTTCGCTTCTTCCTCCTTTTCTTTTGAATTGTCGTTCTCCTTTGACGCTGGCGTCGCTTCTTTCTCGACATTCGCAGCGGCAACGGAAAGAGGCACCGCAACTTGCGCGTTCGGGTCCATCGCTTGCGTAATCGCCGCTAGTATCTGCTGCTCCCCGTCGTCCTTCTTCAACTCCTCCGCTAATTGCTCCATCAATTTTGCGTGTTGATCTCGTAAAATCAATACGTGAACGATGTGCGGGTGCGAAATCGCCGGCGCCATGTGTAATTGCGCTTGACACAATGCCAATTGAACGCCAAACTGTTGCAGTTGAGCGAGTTGGTTGATGGTAATGTTTTTTAACTTTTCCATGAGTAAAGCTGGATTGGCTTGCGCTCCTTGTAGAGCAATCGTGCGTTGCGTGGCCGCGGCGGTGACGGATTGGCCCATGAGCATGACGTGTTGAATAGCCGTCAATTCGGCGTTGTGCGGGTTTCCACCGCGCATTTGCGCCTCGCTGAGTTTTCTTGCCCTCGCTTCGGCTTCTTTTCTGGTCGTTGCTCTCGCAATGTGCGCGGCTTGCGTCTCCGCAGATGCAGTGGTTTCGAGGACGTGGTGATTGTGCAAGCACTCACGAACGCGTAAGCACCACGCATCGTGCGCGTTGACGATTTCAATAAGCAATTCTTCCTCGGGCATTTCGCACGGAAAACTCACGGACTCTTGCAAAGCTTTTTTCAAGGCTAAAATGTTTGGCCTTTTCGTTCGATGGACCGATTTATACGTTTCCAAGGACAACGCTTTAGGCCTCCCGTTCTTCGCCACGCACGGCGCGCACACGTAGTTGTTCATCGTTTTCGCCGCAGAAGCGGAGATGTTGATGCATTTCAAATGGTACCAATCGCCACAATCATCGCAACCAAGCATTTGCACGCCACCAGCTTGTCTGCAGAGACAAAATTGACCATCTTCAGTTTCTGGAGGAATACCAGTCCCGGTGACGTCTAAAATCGCCGCGTGGATAGACTCTAAAATCGTTTGCAGAACCTGCTTGGAATTCAACTGCATCTCTTCTTTCTTGCTCGCTTCTCCTCCAGAGCCAACGGTGGGGGAAGCGTTCACAGCGCTCACAGATTGACGCAACAAAGCCTTTCGCAGATTTTCGTTCCACTCTTCGCATCGAGTAACGACCGCGGTCAATTGCGCTCGTTCCGGGCACATGAACGCGTCGCCTTCGCTTTCGACTTCCTTCAACAAGTCTTTGAAGTCCGAGAATGGTCGTCGCTTCTTCTTCTCTTGTTTTTTGTCGCCTTCTTCGGTTCCTTTCTTCTCAACAGCTGCACCATCACCATCACCTTCAGTAGCAGCAGTAGGTAGAACAGGCGCCGATGCTAACAACTCTCTCGCCGCGGTAAACCAAACCTGGTGATTCTCCAAGTTCGCCTCGAGCTCATCCACTTTCGCAACAATCGCCGGTAACTCTTTCCCTTCCGAAATCAAAGCATCCAACTCGTCCGGACCTATAGTTTGCTTTGGCCTGCCGTTTTCGTCCAACTCTGGATTCAACATAGCGTCTGCTTTTTGTCGCCAATCGTCCACAAGTTTCCATCGTTTATTGACCTCTTCGAGAAGTTTCGGATTGAGTTCGTCCAAGTCTTCGGCTTCTTCGTGAAGTTCATCTAACAAGGCATCTTCCGGTAAGTCTTCTTCCTCTCCGTCTTGTCTCTTCGATGATTTCGACGACTTGCTGCTCCCTTTCTCAGACGTCCCCGCACCTCCTGCGCTGCCTTCGATTCTCTCCAAAATAGACGCAAAACACTCTCTCGCTTTGTCTTCCCAATCCAACGCGCGTAACCGTTTTCTCACAGTTTCCATCGCGGGTAACTCTAACCCAAAATCTTCGTGCGATAACTCCAACTCTTTAAACGTGACTCTCGCGCCTTCTTCACGCCATCGCGTGACGCAATCTTCGGCTTCTTCGTTCCAAGATTCGGCGTCTTCGACTCGTTCGATCAAAGCGGCGACTTCCTTCACGTAGATGCGCAACCCAGGAGGCGTTTGCGCCTTCTTGACGAGTTCTTTCGCTTCCTCTAAAGTCGGTAGCGGTTGCGCCGTCCCCCGTCGAGTGAGCTGTTTGCCTTTCAGACACGGTTGCGCGCGTTCGAGCCACGCTTTGGTGTTAGTGACGGTTTCTTCAAGAAAATCAAAGCCTTCGAGTTTGAGAGGGATAGCCGCGCCTTCTCGGACGATTTGTGCGACTTCATCGAGAGACTTCTTGTCCGCTTCTTTCTTCGAATTTGCGCACTGAACCGCTTGTCGACCTTTCACTTCCCATCTCTTCCCAGATTCTACGTGTCCTTTCAAAGTTATCAAAAGCTTCTCTTCGTCTGGAGCGACTTCGTAATCGGCAGAGTCGAGTAACTCCTCGCCTTCTTTCACAGCTTTGATCGCGTCGTCTATCGGGTCTTTCACGATAAGCATGTTCTTAATGTCTTCAGCCCATTGACGAACAGTGATTCGATTTGTAAGCCACGTCGATTCGTTAACCGAAATAGAGAGCGCTTTTGATGCTTCCAAGTGCGCCTTTAATTCGTCGATTGACGTTGCCGGCGTGTCCATCTTGAGAGCTTTGTTCACCCACGCGTACGCGTCGTCGACGGCGGTTTCCATCGTAGTGATCTCGTCGCAATACACACCAAGCTCTTTGCCTTCGTTGAACAACGTCTCTGCTTCGTATAAGGGAGCACTTTTGGTATCTAAAAGCGAAATGGCTCTGGCACGCCACGTATGCGTCTCTTCGCGAGCCTTGATGAGCGTTTGCAACTCCATGGAAGACACCGGTAAACCTCGCGATTCTTTTTCGAGCTCGTCGAGATCGTGAATTCGCACTAAAGTTCCCGTTGTATCGTCGCCGTACTCGTGCTGGTCTTCGTGGGTCGCGCGACCACTACCTCTGCCGGCTCGAGCCGCGCGACAGGGGAGCGCGGCGCGAACTTTTTCCGCCCATTTCGATGCTTTTTGAATCTGCTCGAACAGTTGATTATGACTGGGAATCTCCACAGAAAGTTTCGTTGAATCTTTCAACAACTTTTCGCACGTTCTCGGTGAAGGGTACGGTTGCTCTTTCAAAGCATCCACGACTCTTTTCTCGATGTTTTCGGCGTCGGATTTCAGGTTGGTATACGATTTCAAATCTGCCGCAGTCATCGGCACCGGTTTCGAAGACAACAGTTCCTCCAATCGTTCCAGTTTCATTCGAGGAACAATTCTGTCTTTCTTGGCTACTTTTTGATCATCGTCCTTTGTTTGTGCAGCCGTCGTCGTTGCCGTGGCACCAGCGTCTTCTCTGTCTTCGTTCTTCTCTCCGTTCACATCCATGGCGTCATCGGCTCCGGCTGGTGCTTTTTCAGTAGTTTCCGTTGTCGTCATCACGGCTTCGTCTTTGTCTTTTTCCTCGAGTTCTTTCTCGTCTGCTTCTTTTTCTTTTTCTTTTTCTTTTTCTTCTTCTTCGTCTTCGAGATATTCCTCTTCGTGCATGACATCACCTACCGTCAATTCTTCCCCGTTCATTCTCGCTTTCAAAACCGTCAAGTCAATTTGCCACTTCTTGGCGAGCACAATTTTAGCGGACAACTTGCGCGTCTCCGCCATCTCGCTTCCACCCCAAACAAACTCTTCTCCCGCGACTGCTAAACTTTGCAAATCTGCAACACACGGCAAAGGAGCTTTTTCTAAGGCTTGCTTTACTTTCTTCGTCCACGCGTTGGCTTTAGTAATCCTAGCTTTACCACAAGCGACCAATTTAAAGTCTGCGTTGATTTGTTTCCGATGCTCCGCCGGGGTGGATTTCTCAACCGTCGAAACGAGCTTCTCGATATCTTCCAACGTTTTGCGGTAAAAAAGAACTCTGTTGTCCAACGCACACTCTTCGCATAATTCCGCGCAATGCTTCAAGCACGCTTTCCGTCCGACGTTGCATTTACACATGATGCCGGAGAGGTGTAACATGGAGCGACAGATGACACACTCCGGATCATCCTCGGCGGTTCGCGTTGCCGTTCGCAATCGAGCTTCTTTTCTTGTTTTTTTGACTATGGCTATAGCATCAGCATCAGCTTCAGACGACGACGACGACGATGAAGAAGGCTTATTTTTATCGACAACTATCTTCGATCTGACGACCCCATCCATGGCGAGTTGTTCTCTCGCTTGGCGTTCTTCGTTCATCATCTGTCGAAGTTCCGGTAATAACCACCTCGTGGTGTTTTCGCTAATCGTCGTTTCTTTTCCTTCATTTCCTTCTTCGAGTTTTGGTAATGTTACATCCGCACTATCGCACAATAACCGCTCGTGACAAAACACCGACGACTTTTGACAGGATCGGTATCGTTCCACCGCGGCGGCGCCGTGCGGCAACCAATCTGGAGGCGCAAAGTTTACTTTCTCGCTAATGTTAAATCCACAATCGACTTGCGCGTGGTAACTGCTTGGAAACGTCACGATAAACTCGCCCGGGTTTTGCTCTACGCGAAATACTGGCACGTTGTCGTTCCGTAAAGTAGACGGCGGAAGCATAGAGACTACGAGCGTCATCGCATCCGGGTGCTTCGCAAACAAATCTGGAACGGCTCGTTTGAACGAGTTCTCTATCGTCTCAGCTGCAGTTGCGGGAGTAGCATACCACATTTTCGCAGCGCCTGCGTGTTGATATGTTATTGAGTACAGATTGTTCTCTTCCACGTGCCAACACGTCGAGGCAAACGTCGAACCAACGTATAAATAAGGCTGCGACAAACCAGCCACGTGTTCCGGTAAACTCGCAAATAGACTTTCGTGTTCACCCGGACCTCTCAATACCGGTAAATTGTTCAAATTCCACGGCGATTTTCTCATGTTTGCGATGGTTTCGTCCTCTTCCTCCTTTTTCCCGTCGGCGGAAGAAGGCGCGTCTCGCGTTCTCGGGAACCCGGAGCCTCTCCTCGTGGTGTCGATTTCCGACGCGGATCGAACCTCTATGATCTCATGCGATCCTTCTTCAATCATCTGCCAAAAGCTCTCTTCCACGTCTTCGCGCGGAATAGTGAATGAACCGTATTGCTGTTGTTGCGCTAAAAGCATTTGCGTTCGCCGCGGATTGTTCCTACCAAAAAATGCTAAATCAAACGCGGCGCACGCCTCTCGAAACCCGTCGATGGTGTACTCCCCTCCGTCTTCAAACTCAACTTCACGCGCAACTTTCTCGCAGCTGACACAAAACCATTTGCCTTTTGGTATCTTTTGCAGCGGGGGCGACAAGCAATACGTGTGAAAGCCTTGGTCGCATCCGTCGCACACGATAAACGTCTCCTCGTCGTCGCGTCCACTCTGGCCGCAAATTTTGCACGTCTGGGCCGTCATGCGTTCAATTTCTAACTGTTCCGCGATTTCTTCTAACCCGTTCTCCAATTTTGGTCTTTTCGGTGCCGGTCTGGAACATCGAAACTCTAAATCCAACATCGCCGCGATCAACTCTTTTTCTTCGTCCGTCGGTTCTTCTTCTTCTTCTTCGTCTATCGGTTCTTCCTCCGCGTGCTGACCCCCTTTGTTGTTCCCTCCTTTCGACTTTGACGATGGTTTCCTTTCTTCTTCTTCTTCTTTTTTCCTCTTCTTTTCATACGGCAACACCCACTTTCGATACAAGCACTTCAACGCGTACGCGTTCGACGTCCCTTCCGTCGCGACCGACGGATCCACCGCGCGCGCGATTTCTTTCCACTGTTTGTTCGTTTTCACGTTCTCAAACCCGCGTCGTCGTATCGACACCTGGTCGTAGAGCGTTTTCACGTCCAGTTTCTTCCCGCAAAACGTCGGCCACCGTTCCAACGGTTGGCCGAAATGTCGCGCCATCGTCGCCGCGTATTCGAGACCGTCCAACGGGTGGTGTTGATGCGTGTATTTCGCCCCACCTCTCTTTTGACCTCTGTGCCATTTAGGGTTTCGGTCTCCTGTGTCTCGAATGACGAGGTCGTTCACGGTTTGGACCTTGGCGTTCACGCGGAAGGTTTCGACGTCGATGGTGGCCAGCGATCCTCCTCCTCCTCCTCCTCCGTCCAGAAGACTCCTTCTTCTTCTCGTCCACTCGTGGAACGGGTGGTTTTCGTTCGTTTTTGTCGTCGCGCATTGATGCGTTGGCGCGAGTATTTTGCAGACGCCAAACTTTTCGGCGTCGGCTCGTATCGCGGCGATGTACTTGAGAGGATCGGCGAATTCATCCGCGGTGGGTCGAAACGTCGGCGCGTCGCTCGCGAAGGCGGCCACGCGAGTGGGGACGGGACCACCCGAGGTCGGACCGCCCGTCTCCTCCGTCATTTACGACCGATTTGTCTTCTTTGCGCGTAAAAAGAGAGAGAGAAAAGCGAAGACCAAAGAGCGCAATGTGTCCCTCTTCTCCCCGATCTTTTCGTTACGAGAAGGAAAAGCGGTTTCCCTATACACACTTTTGATGTATTATATATATGATGTCTTTCTTTCCTCTCGTAATACAAAGACAAAAAAAAGGACGACTCCGAGTCCGTTCTCCTCGGCCTCCTGTACGCCTCTTCTCTTTTTTTGGTCGCTCTCCTCGATGCCTCTTCTCTCGAGAGCGACACAACCAAAAGCAGAGCGCTCTTGCGAATGAATGAATGGGATATAATTCACTCTCAGAAAGAAAGAAAGACAGAGAGAAGAGAGAGAGAAAAGGACACACACACACAGTCGTATATTTAGGGTATCAAAAAGAGCAAAGTGATTTTTTTTTTTGGTCAAAAGTGTATAGAGGGGTGTCTCTCTTCTTCTTCTTCTTCTTCTTCTTCTGTTTTTTTTGTTTGTTTTTTTTTGTACTCTCGAGTGGAGGTGTGAGTAGTGTAGTACATATAAAAGAGAGGAGTAAAAAATACTGTGTGAATTCTATTGTGCATAGAGATCCGAAGAGTTCGGGTTGTTCTTCGCGGCGTCAGTTATGTACGTAAGTAGAGAGTGTTCTTTACAAAGTGTTAAAAACGTGTTTTCGTGTCTCTCCCTCTGGCGATATGTATAAAATTTCTCACTGATTCTCATTTCACACATTTTTGTTTTTGTACGACTCTCGAGTGGAGGAGGTGTGAGTAGTGTGTAGTACATATAAAAGAGAGGAGTAAAAAATACGCGAGAGACATTTTAAAATAGTATTCGACGCGATTTGATTATTGCACACTTCGATCGAAAGAAGACGACGACGA
>MDSZ01246805.1_pt1 | contig 11406 bp, 13 predicted proteins | sample 811201 | NCBI WGS metagenome assembly MDSZ01 (sample SAMN05326647, study PRJNA326480) | marine metagenome | isolation source: seawater | place: Indian Ocean: North | collected 2010 | reverse complement strand
TAAATGAAAAAAAAATTATTTATTTCTACTGCAGGAATTGGTAGTAGAGTTTCTGGTCTAGGCGTCATTCCTAATAAAAGTTTATTACCAATTAATTATGAGCCTATAATAACAAAAATCCTTGATAAATTTGATGATGATTTAGAGGTAGTGATTGCACTCGGTCATGAGGCAAATTTAGTAAAAGGCTTTTTAAAATTGGCTCATCCAAAAAGAAAATTTAAATTTATTAATGTAGATAAATATAGCGGTACAGGAACAGGGGCTGGCTATACACTTGAGTATTGTAAAAAATATTTACAATGTCCATTTATTTATACAGCTTGTGACACACTTACTATAGAGAAACCAAGTTTCGAAAAATTTAATTGGGTTGGAATTTCAAAAACTAAAACAACAGAAAGATTTTTGATTTTTGAAAAAAAATCAAAATATTCAGGTTACAATTTCTTTAATAAAAAAAGATATTTTGAAATTTCAAAGACAAAAAAGTTTTTTGATGCATTTATAGGTTTAGCCAATATATACGATTACAAGTTATTTTGGAAAGGTTTTGAAGCAAACAAGTCTTTAGATGATAATGAATTACAATTTTCAAATGGGCTTCATTTTTTAAATGATAAAATTAAATTAAAAAAATTTAAATGGCTAGATACTGGGACCAATGAAACGTATGTAAGCACTATAAATTATTTTAAAGATAAAACTCAAAGAAAAGCAGGTGAAGTAGTATACATAATTAAAAATAGGGTTATTAAATATTTTAGTGACAAAATAAAATGTAAAACCCTTAAGGAAAGATGTAAAAAATTAAAGAGACATGGCCCTAAGCTTATTCAATCACCTGATAATTTTTTAGTTTATGAATATGTAAAGGGAAAACATTTAACAGAAGTGAACGAAAAACTATTTAACAAATTTTTAGAAAACTTAAATGATAAGTTTTGGAATAAAAAAATAATAAATCAAATTAAATTTAAAAAAGCGTGCAAAAATTTTTATAAAACAAAAACTTTCGAAAGAGTGCAGTTAGCTATAAATCAAAATCCAAATGTTGATAAAGTTCAAATTATAAACGGATTAAAGATACCAAGCATTTATAAAATTTTATCTAAAGTCGACTGGAGTAATCTTTCTAGAGGTGTGCCAGTAAGTTTTCATGGAGATTTACAACCTGAAAATATAATTGTCACAAAAAATAATGAATTTAAGCTAATAGATTGGAGAACAGATTTTTCAAATTTAGAATATGGAGATATTTATTATGAATTTTCAAAATTAAATCATATGCTTACAATTAACACTAGAAAAGTTTTAGAAGGAAAAATAAAAGTCAAATATAAAAGTAGTAATGAGGTAAAATATTCTTTTGAAACTAAAAAAAAATTATTAAGTTTTCAAAAAATTCTATATAGATTTTTAAAGAATAAAAATTTTGATTTAAAAAAAGTTAAAGTTTTAACAGCATTAATATATTTAAATATTTCTAAATTCTATAATAATCCTTACAGCGAATTATTATTTTATCACGGAAAATATCAACTTTATAAACTTCTTAAAGAAGGATAAGATTATATCATAATGACTAATTCAAAAATTAATTTATATTTTTCGGAAAAAACCAAGATCTATAAAAAACTTAATCTCAAAATAATTGAAAAAGTTTTTAAAGCTCTAAAGAATACCTATGAAAATGATGGACAAGTTTTCCTAATGGCCAATGGAGGATCATCTGCTATAGCCGAGGGTTTTGCTGTTGACCTTAGGACCCATCCTTTTGTAAATGATGATAAATCATTAACTACTAGTAAAAGAAGAATAAAAGTTGAGTGCCTGACAGAGTCTAGTGGATGTTTGACAGGTATATCAAATGATATTGGATTTGATTATGTTTTTGAAGAACAGTTAAAAAATTATATGCGTTCAAAAAATAAAAATAAGAACGATTTGTTAATTCTTTTTTCTGGATCTGGAAATTCTAAAAATATATTAAATGCTATAAATTTCAGTAAAAAATTTGGAGTTAAATCGTTTTGTGTTTCTGGTAGAGGAGGAGGAAAAGCCTCTAAAATTACAAATTATTCTTTAGTTGTACCAGGTTCCTCGAAATTTCCAGGTCAAATAGGCAAAAATGATAACAATTTTCATATAGAGGATATTCAAAACTCAATTTCACATATTTTAGTCGGTTTACTAAAAGAGTATGTCCAAAAAAAATAAATTAAAAAAATTCTATTTGAATTCAAAGAAGATCAGATTAGATATCATTGAAATGTTATTTAAGGCACAATCTGGACACTCTGGACCATCATTAAGTATAGTCGAAATATTAAATTACCTTTTTTTTCAAAAGAAAATATATAGTGATTTTAATAATAGAGATCATTTTGTTTTATCAAAGGGACATGCTGTTCCAGCACTTTATTCAGTTTTATTTAATCTAAATTTAATTTCTAAAAAAAATTTCCAATCTTTTAGAGAAATTGGATCAAGTTTACAAGGTCATCCAGACAGGACAAAATTGAAATACATAGAGCTAGGTACGGGTGCACTTGGCCAAGGTCTTTCAGTATCAATTGGCTTTGCTTTAGGAAATCTAATGTTAAAAAAAAATAAAAAATCTTTTTGTTTAATTGGTGATGGAGAAATACAAGAAGGTCAAATTTGGGAAGCAGCTATGTATGCGGGAACACATAAGATAAAAGATTTATGTGTAATTTTAGATAATAATAAAATGCAAAATGAAACTTATACCGACGAGACATTAAATATAATGCCTTTAAAAAAAAAGTGGGAAGCTTTTAATTGGAATGTTTTAGAAATAAACGGTCATTCATATATTGAAATTCATAGTGCATTCAATAAATTTTACAAAGAAAAAAAAAAACCAACTATAATTATTGCCAATACAATTAAAGGTAAAGGAGTTTCTTTTATGGAAAATTCTCCGGTTTGGCATTCAAAAGTTTTAGATAAAAAAAATTATTTGATGGCAAAAAAAGAGCTAGTTTAGATGGTCAATTATTTGAAAAAAAAAGCATTGAGAAACATCTTTGGAGATCATTTAATACATCTAGGTAAAATGAATAAAAAAATTTGTGTTCTTAGTTGTGATTTAAAATCAGCAACTAAAACATCAGGTTTTTTTAAGACTTTTCCTAAAAGATCATTTGAAGTTGGGATTGCAGAAGCAAATGGATTAGGTGTTGCTACAGGATTAGCTTTAAAGGGTTTTATACCAGTAATATCAAGTTTTGGAGCTTTTATTACAGGAAAGTTTTTAGAAATTCGAACATCAATATCTTATAATAATGTTCCAGTAAAAATAATCGGTACCCATGGAGGTTTTATTGGCAAGGATGGAGCAACTCAATCTGGTACCCAAGATTTATCACTGATGACTTCGCTTCCAAACTTTGAGGTATTTCAACCATGCTCTCCAATTGAAACTATAAAAATATTAAATTACATTATAAAATCGAGAAAACCATCTTATGTCAGAATCTGCAGAAATGAGGTTGGCGAAGTTTATAATAGGAATTTTAAATTTGTACCTGGTACACCCAAAGTATTAATAAAGTCAAAAGTTAATGTAATTATTTCGTCAGGACCTTTAATTTTTAACTGTCTTGATGCGATAAAAGTTTTAAAAAAAAAGGACATTGAAACTGGATTGATTAATGTCAATTCTTTCAAACCATTTAATTTTAAATTAATGGAAAAATTAATAAAAAACAAAAAAAATGTTTTAGTTGTTGAAGATCATGTCTCTCATGGAGGTTTAAGTAGCTTAATTTATGAGACGATTGCTAAATCAAAAATGAATAAGATAAACTTAAAAAGTTTAAATTTGGATGAAAAGTTTTCTGAAAGTGGAACCCCCAACGATCTTGAAAAGGCCAACGGCTTTGACTCAAAAAATATTGCAAAAACTTTTTATGAAAAATTCAATTTGGCCAAATAAAGAGACGAAGTTATATATTTCAATGGCTTTAAATCCTGGAAATACAGGTTCGATGCTGCATAATTCATTATTTAAGATTTTAAATCTTAATTCAATATATTTGCCTTTAAAAGTTACAGATATAAATCAAGCAAAAAAAATTCTCAGAAGTTTGATTTTTAAGGGATGTTCTCTTTCAATGCCATATAAAGAAAAATTGATACAATTTGTGGATAAAATAGATGTACATGCCAAAAAAATTGGATCTATAAATACAATATTAAAAATTAATAATAAATTAATTGGTTTTAACACTGACTATTATGCGTCAAAGGAAATATTCAAAAAACAAAATTTACCAAAAAGATCTAAAATTTTAGTACTAGGTTGCGGAGGTGTGGCAAGAGCAGTCATATTCTCATTAATTGATCTTAAATATAAAAATATATTTGTGTGTACAAGAAATAAAAAAAGATTAAAAAATTTTGAAAATAAAAAAATAATTAAGAGTATTGATTGGAAATTGAGAAATAAAATAAATTGTGATATATTAATTAATACCACGCCACTGGGTATGTTTGGAAAATTTGCAACAAAAACACCAGTTCACTTAACTAAAAATAATCTTCCAAAGTTAATTTATGATTTACCTGTTAATCCTAAGGGAAATTATTTATGCAGAATTTCAAAAAGGAAAAATATTAAGTATATTTCAGGACTTAAATCAAGCTTTTACCAGGGAATAAAACAATTTGAAATTTACAATAATGTAAAATTGAAATTAAAAACTTTAAAAAAATTAAAGATAAATCTAAGATAAAATTTCCATGATGAGAAAAAAAACTAAAATAGCTTTTCTTGATAGAGATGGAGTGATTAATTCATCTAAAATTAATAATGGTTATATAGGATTTATTAAAGATTTTAAGTGGATAAAAGGGTCAAAGAAAGCAATTAAATATTTAAAATCAAAGAAATATAAAGTTGTTATAGTTACAAATCAATCAGGAATTGCTAGAGGTTATTTTTCACTTAGAGATGTTTACAAATTACATAATCATATAAAATTTGAATTAAATAAATTTGGCACAGAAGTAGATAAAATTTATTTTTGTCCTTATCATCAAGATGGAGTAAAAAAAAGATATTCCAAAAAGTCTATTTTGAGAAAACCAAATATTGGAATGTATAAGTTAGCAGAAAAGAAATGGAATATAGATAAAAAAAATTCATTTATGATTGGTGATCAATTGACTGATATGCAATTTGCAAAAAAATCTCAAATAAAGGGTTATTTGTTTGACTCTAAAGATCTTTATTCTTTTGTAAAAAAGAAAATTAATTTTAATTAAGATGAAACAAAATTTAATGATATCCTGTATTACTCTTAGAGAAATACAAGATAAAATTATATTTTAATGCATTCATAATATGAAGATATTGCCACCCTACCTCTTAATTTGTCTAAATAATTAAGTTTTTTTAATTTAGATTTTTTGTAAGCACATTCTCTACATGAAAAACCCAAAGGTTTTAACAATCTATTAATTTTTTCAAAATTCCAAAAATTTATATGTCCACCATTATCTAAATGTTCTCTTGGAACATGCGAAATTGCCCATTTTGAAAACTCCTCAATGTTCATCAATTTTGAGTTCTTATAGACTAGCTCACTATCAATTTTTGGAGGGCCTCTATAAAAATCATTATGATGAAAACCAAATTCTGGAGAATTCAGATATGGATAATTTTGGTAATTTGCAAAAACATTTAATGCCCAGTTTTCAAGATTTTTTTCTATCCCATTTTTTTTCCATTCTTTTCCAACATCGAGACCACCAAAATTTTTTTGAATAAAATCAAAATCTCTATCAGCTAGAATTTTTTTTATTTTTTCAAAATTTGGAGTAGATATTCTAATTACTCCACCTAATTTGAGATTGTTATGCAATTGACTCATTAGATTAACAAACGTCTCATCACTTATATGTTCAACAAAATGACTTGAATAAACATATTTCAAATTTTTTTTTAAATTTAATTTTGATCTTTTGTCTAATTTTTGTCCATTAATTTGATCTATTCCTTTACAAAAAAAACCAGAAAACCTGTTGCCAGAACCAAGATCTATACCCTCATAAAACAAACTGCTAAAAATTTTGTAAATTAAAAATATTAATTTTTTAATTGATTTTTTAATTACTTGTTTCATGAGAAATTAATTTATTATATAGAGCTTTAGAATAAAATCAATTTATATGAAAATAGCTGTTTGTTTTTTTGGTCATACTGGAAGTTGGCAAGGAAGGAACGTAAAAGATAGTAATAATCCAAAAATAATATTTGATAACTATAAAAAGTACATTTTTAGAAATTATGATACAGATATTTTTGTTCACACGTGGTCGAAAAATTTTAGAAATGAAATTGAAAAAGAATTAAAACCGAAACTTGCTATTTATGAAGAGCAAAAAGATTTTTCAGAAATCGATATCAAAAAATACGAAGAATACATAGGATTTAATATTCTAAATTTTTCAGATAGAGAATTACATGAAAAAAAGGAATTTATTTTTAGAACCCACAGTAGATGGTATAGTAATACAAAATCACTAAAGCTTATGACCGATTATTCACAAAAAAAAAATATAATGTATGATTGGGTAATTCAAATTAGATTTGACTTGTTTTTTTTCAAAAAATTTCAATTTGATAGTTTAGATAAAAATAAATTTTACAGCCCAAGAAGAGATCATGAAAAAAGTATTGCAATTAATGATCATTATTTTATCTCAAACTATAATAATGCAATAAAATTTTCATCTATAATAGATCACATATTTGAATTGCCAATAAGACCACCTTGTGCTGCAAAAAAATTTTTAGAAAATTTAAATATAAAAAATGGCGATCATTTTGATGTCTTAATTGATTTTTATTTAATTAGATGGATTCATAAGGATTACAATAAAATTATTTTTAAAATTAAAAGATTATGTAAAGTGGTTTTAAGAATTTTTGGAATTAGAAGTCGAATAAAAAGATAAAATGAAATATAACACTACAATTTTTATACCAATTAATGGCAGGCCAAATTACACAATTAGAGTTCTTGAGTATTTACGTTTATTAAATTGTAAATTTAATATCTTTATTGCCGACGGTTGTAAAAAAAAAAAATTTTCACGAAATTTTTTATCAAAAAATTTTCCAAATTTAAAAATTGATTATCAAAAGTTTTCTTATGATAAAGATTTTTATAATTTTGTATCTAAGGTGAAAAAATCAATAGAATTAACAACTTGCAACTATATATTTATTTTACCTAATGATGATTTCGTAAATTTAAAATTTTTGAAAGATGGTGAAACTTTTCTATCAAAAAATAAATCTTATTCTTGTGTTGGGGGAGACGTAAAAAGTTTTAGTGTAAAAAATTATTTTTTTTATGAAGATAATAGTGCAGGCACATTAAAAATTCATGGTTCATATTATAAGAATAAAAATAAAAGCATAGAAAATACAGATTTATATGGAAGAATATATAGTTACTCAAATTTAATACCCTGGGAACTTTTACATAAAAAAAAAATATTATTAGAGGCTTTTAGCATTGCAAAAAAAATTAAAACAAAAAATTTTCATGAACTAGCCTGGATCTTAAATACCCTACCTTTATTTTATGGGAAAAAAAAAAAATTTAATCAATCAAATCTTTATAGACAATTAAATACTACAAATAGTGCAGGAAGAGATATGACATATCGCAATGTAGATTATTCTAAAATTAAGAAATATTTAGAAAAAAATGTAAGAAAATTTTCTAAGCAAAAAAATAAAAATGAAAAAATTATTATTTTTTTTAATAAGGAATTTAATAAACAAAAAAAGCGTTTTACACAAATAGAAAAAAAAAATTTAATAAATAAAACTTATAAATTCATTAAAATGTTTTTGATTTTTAGACCTAAAATAAAACAAGAATTATATGATATTCTTAAAACAGCAAATAGAGCTAAATTAATACTTAAATAAAAAATTGTAAGATTTTTTACAATTACATAATAAATGAATTGTTTATATTTTAATTTAAAAGTTGTTATTTGAAATATAAAAAATATCTAATATATAGTATCTTAAATTTATAAAACTTTATAAGTGGTGGTCATGAAAATAAAAAATGAACAACAAAAATTTTGGTCTGGTAATTTTGGTAAAGAATATGTGAAAAGAAACTCATTGAAAAGATTGTTAAGAAACAATATTGGATTATTTTCAAAAATTTTTTTTAATAGATCTTATCCTAAAAGTTGCCTGGAATTAGGATCAAATATAGGGGCAAATTTATTGGCTCTTCGATTTTTATTTCCTGGAATTAAAACATCTGGTGTTGAAATAAATGAGTTTGCTTATAAAGAATTAGTAAGATTAATTGGAAAAAAAAATTGTTTTAATAAATCAATCGAAGATTTCAAAAGTAACAAAAAATATGATCTAGTTTTTACTAAAGGAGTATTGATTCATATTAACCCAAAAAATCTAAAAAAGATTTATGAAAAATTATTTAAAATGTCTAAAAAATATATTTTGATAGTAGAATATTATAATCCTAAACCAGTCTCAATTAATTACAGAGGTCATAAAGACAAATTATTTAAAAGAGATTTTGCTGGTGAAATTATGAAAAAATATAAGTCATTAAAATTAATAGATTATGGTTTTGTTTATCACGGTGATTTAAGTTTCCCTCAAGATGACTTAACGTGGTTTTTGCTTAAAAAATAGGAGTATCTTTGAAGTATTGTACCAATTGTCTAATACCATCAACAAAACCTCATATTACTTTTGATGATCATGGTGTTTGTTCAGCTTGCCTTTCTTATTTAAACAGACCAAATATTGATTGGAAAAAAAGAGAAGAATTGTTTTTGAAAATTGTTGATGATGTCAAAAAGAACAAAAAAAAAAATAATTGGGATTGTGTTGTTCCTGTTAGTGGGGGGAAAGATAGTACTTATCAAGCATTAAAATTAAGAGAATTAGGATTAAATCCATTATGTGTGACATCAACAACTTGTGATTTATCAGATCTTGGAAAAAAAAATATTGAAAATTTAAAGCAACAAGGATTTGACTACATTGAATTTACATCAAATCCAAAAGTAAGAAAAAAACTTAATAAAATTGGACTAGAGATGATAGGAGATATTTCTTGGCCTGAGCATATTTCAATAAATACAATCCCAATTAATGTAGCTGTAAAGTTTGGAATTAACCTAATTATTTGGGGCGAAAATTCTCAAGATGAGTATGGTGGTCCCGAAAAAGCTGCAAAAGCCAAAGAATTAACTTGGGAATGGTTGCTGCAGTTTGCGGGGTTTGTAGGTTTAAGAGTAAGTGATGTTGAAGGTATGTATGGTTTAGAAAAAAAAGATTTAATACCTTTCAGCTATCCATCAGAGGAGGAGATTAAAAAAGCTAAAATTCAAAGTTTATTTCTAGGTTATTTTTTTCAGTGGGATGGTTATAAAAATTATGAATATGTTTCAAAACATGGATTTCAGACATACGACAAAACAGTTGAAGGTTCATATGGAAATTATGAAAATTTAGACAACCATCAAACTGGTATTCATGATTATTTTAAATTTTTAAAATTTGGATGGGGAAGGGCAACAGATATTTTAAGTATGATGATTAGAAGAAAAAAAATTTCTAGAGAACAGGCATTAAAAATCGTTAAAGAGACAGACGGAAAATATCCAATTTTTTATTTAGGAAAACCATTAAAAAAAATCCTTTCAGATATTGAAATGACAGTGGAGGAATTTGATAAAATATGTGACAAATTTACTAATAAAGATATTTTTTTATGCAACAATGATGGAAAGCTTATTAAAGATGAAAATAAGAGTTTAATTAAAAAAAACTATGATAATTGAATTTTGTGAAAGAAAATATTTTAATCATTGATATTCCAACAAGCAATGTTGGTTCTATAAAAAATGCAATAAATGAAGTTGGTTTTGATGTAAGAATTAGCTCAAACTTAGAGGATATTAAAAATTCTGACAAAGTTATTTTACCAGGACATGGAACATTTTCTGCAGCTAAAAAATTTTTAGTGGAAAAGAAAATTTTTCAATATTTAAAAAACTACCCTAAAAATAAATTTTTTTTAGGGATATGTGTAGGAATGCAACTTTTAGCCACTTCTAGTTATGAAGAAGGAAAAGACGATGGTTTTGATCTAATAAAGGGAGAAGTGAAAAAAATTACTTGCAAATCGCATGAAAAACTTCCTCATATTGGATGGAATCAAATTGATGTTGTTAACAAAAACAGCAAAATAATTAATGATATTATTTTTTTCGAAGAAAACGATGTTTATTTTTCACATAGTTATAATTTTAATTTAGAAAATACTGAAAACTTAATTTGCTCCACTCCCTTTGGTCAAAATTATATTACTTCTATTATTCAAAAAGAAAATATTTTTGGACTTCAATTTCATCCTGAAAAAAGTTCATTTTTAGGAAAAAAAATTTTAAAAAACTTCTTAGATTTATAGTGTTAAAAAAAAGAATTATACCAACGTTACTTTGGAAGCAGGCTGGGCTTGTAAAAGGAGAAAAATTTGATTCTTGGAGAAATGTAGGATCTGTAATGCCATCGATAAAACTTTATAGCAAAAGAGATGTAGACGGATTGATATTATTGAATATAGACAAAACTAATAGAGATTTAGATCCAAATTATAACTTGATTAAAGAATTTTGTGAAAATTGTTTTGTTCCATTTTATTATGGTGGAGGTATCTCAAATATTGACCAAATATATAATTTGTTGAAAAATGGAATAGATAAAATTGTTATAAATAGTTTTCTGTATAATGATTTAAATTTTTTAAGAGAAATAAATTTAAATTTTGGGACACAGTTTGTAGTTGCATCGATTGATTATAAAAAAATTGAAGATAAATATATATGCTTTAGTCATAATGGAAAAAAAAATGAAGAAAAAGAGGTCAGTGACTGGATAAATGAGATAGAGAAAATTGGGGTAAGTGAAATTATACTTACCTCGATTGATCATGATGGTTTGATGAAAGGTTTTGACTATGAATTTATGGAATTATTAACAAAAAATATTAATTCAAATTTAATTATGAGCGGTGGTGCCGGTAAACCTGAAGATATGTTCAAAGCCTTTCAATACAAAAATGTTGATGCAGTTGCGGCTGCCAGCTTATTTCACTTTAAAGAAATAACTCCTAGAGATTGTAAACTTTATCTTAAAGCAAAAAAAATAAATGTAAGATAAACTTTTTACAAAGGTATTTTATTTTTATTTGGAGAAAAAAATTTTTTTTTATATCTTTTTTTTAAATATGATAGATTAAGAAAACTTTTGTCTTTAATAAGATAATTTTTTGGAAATACTTTTGTATCAAAAAAATATGT
>MDSZ01170584.1_pt1 | contig 11407 bp, 11 predicted proteins | sample 811201 | NCBI WGS metagenome assembly MDSZ01 (sample SAMN05326647, study PRJNA326480) | marine metagenome | isolation source: seawater | place: Indian Ocean: North | collected 2010 | reverse complement strand
TTTTTTAGGACGTATAAAATCCTAGGCATACCTTTGAATATAGACTTCTGCCAAAAGCCCTGATTCGGGAAATCTCATCTCAGGAAAACTCCACTGATTGCTCCCAGCGAGCTTAAAAGGAATTTGACCTTTTGGAGAATATACTAGATCTCCGTTTCAGAGTCAATATCTTTTTCTCCATTAATTAAAATATTAGCAATAAATATCAAATTTTGAATGTCTTTCTCCCGCACTTCTGCAGGGTCACACATGTCAACTGTGTTACCAGTGTTTTCACAAAATTTATTAATAATATCTGATATGGTTAAAGCTAACTTGGGTGATATAGTAATAGATTGTTCGTAAGAAGATAACGATTTATTCAATACCCAGTATTGACGGTGATCATCCGGACTGAATTCGTCTTCTATCAAGCCCATCTCTTTCATTTTCTTAAGGCCGCACAATACGGTAGCTTTATCTTGATTAGGGTGCTCCGTAATTGTAATCAAGCTTAAAAAATCTTTCTCCATGCAGAACGTGTCGCGCTCAATGAACCAATTATATAAATGACCTGAGGCCTCTAGAATCGTCATACGTTATATTATAGCACTGATAAAAAATAAATACAGAAAAAACTTGCCATAAAATAGAAACATGATATTATTTGATATATGAGTACAGACGAAAATAATCATACATTCAATCAACCTGTAACTAATCAATCCCAAGTACCCACTCCCGCGATTATGAAACGTCGAGGTCGCCCCAAGGTGGATGTGCAGTGGCCTTCGGAAGATTTTACGTTCGCCAACTTAACGCAAGCCAATGGAAAGCTTTCGACTTCTTCTTTAAGGAAAAAGATGAGAGCCGAATTGACAAGAGGCGGCTTACTAAAAGTTGGTACGCTCAAGACCGCGTTCGGTAGACCGCAAGACGTATACAAAAAACCCTAAGTCCTTAAAGATTCATGACTGAAGACGCCGATAAGCCTAGACCGACTTGGATACAGTACGCGCTAAAAATAGCAACTGTAGCCGCAGAGAGAAGCGAAGACCCATTTCAAAAAGTGGGCGCTTGCTTACTAAGACACGATAATAGCGTAGCGGCAGTAGGTTATAACGGAGCGCCTTCAGGAGTAGAATTAGACTGGACCAACAGGGACCAAAGAAGGGTAAGAGTGATACACGCAGAAGTGAATGCTCTAAGGTATGTAGAGCCCGGAGAGTGCTATCTTCTAGCGTGTACACTCCTCCCTTGTAATGACTGCCTAAAAGCAATTGCTTCTTACGGTATTGGGAATATAGCTTTTGATGATGTTTATAATAGGGATAAGTCATCGCTAGATATGGCCAAGGAATTTGGTATAACTTTGTATGCGACTCCACAGGCCCAAAGACACATGGAAGCCGGATACGATATAGAAAGAATAGATGGTATTTGATTTAATATTTTTAATTAGTTTAGTTGTCACTGTTTTACTGGTTTGGTTTAACAGTGAAGCTTTCGTAGAGTACGCTAAGTTAATTGGCGGCGGTAAATTTTTTGGAGTAACTAAATACGAAGAGCAGCGAGAAAAAACGCCAACTCTAGATTACCTTAGTTATCTCTTAGAAAATAAAAACTCCTTTTTCATCAGATTAATCACCTGCCCACTTTGCTTAGGGTTCTGGCTGTCAGCCGTGGCTTGCGTATGGATCGCAAAAGACGCAATGCTAATTCCAATATGTTACGTGCTGTCCCTAATTGTATATAAATTCACTTCGAATTTGTTAGAAAGCTAAAATTATGCACCTACTAGAATCATTCGCCCTTAGTACGGGCACAAAAATAGAGAAGCCTTATATATACACGACTTACACGCCCCTACCCTTAGAGACAGAAAAGTACATAAGCTTTCAACCTTGGGGCCAAAAGGAATTTGACGCTAGGATTTACCCGTATTGGAGCGAGGTATTAGACATCCTACGCCCATCCCTTAACGAAAAAAATATTCCTGTGATCCAACTTGGAGTGAAGGGTGAAGATAAGGTACAAGGAACGATTGACATGAGGGGTAAGACCAGTATCAATCAAGCGGCCTATGTAATTAAAAATGCGACACTTCACTTAGGCATAGACAGTTTCGGCGTTCATGTCGCGTCAGGGTTTGGAAAAAAAATAGTAGCGCTATACTCTAACATGCTACCATCGCAAAGTGGCCCGTACTGGAGCGACAGCAAAGATGTAAAAATAATTTCCTCACTAGAAGAAGAAGAAAGAGCTAGTTACTGCATGGTTGAAGAGCCCAAGACTTTACTTCGCATACCTCCAGAACGAGTTGCGAAAGCAGTAGCGGAGCTTTTAGACCTTAAACTGGATTATCCATTCGAAACAATTGGCACTGGAGAAGACTATCAACACAGAAGATTAGAAATCATACCTCGCAACTTTGTCCAAAACTGGAGAGATTTCCAACTAGACTCAGCAATAATGAGGATGGACAAAGCCCATCAGGAAGACATGCTCATTCAACAGTTGCAAGTATGCCCATGTTCGATAGTCACCAGAAGGCCTATCGATCCCAGAATTATTGCTCAATTTAAAGATAAAATCGTAGAGATGATTTATTACATAGATTCATCCACAGACTTAAATTACATATCACAACTAAAAAACTCCGGAGTAAGTTTATTTTTGCTATGTGACCTAGAAGATAAAGAGCTTAATAAACTAAAGCTGGACTACATAGATATCGCCCCGATCATTCACCAAAAGAAAACTACCAAAAAAGAAGTACTCAAAAAGTACAACATCAAGGATACTAAAAATTTATTCTACAAGAGTAGCACTACAGTTGTAACTGAAAACGGCTTATTTAGCGACTACGTCAATGCGGAGTTGAATAAAAATCACTTAAATAATCATAGATTCATGGACCCCCTCCCGGTCATAGATACTCCAGAGTTTTGGGAGGACGCAAGCAGGATGACTTTTTTAGTAAAAAAAGGTTGACCTGACTCAGGATATATCCTATAATATTTTTATGCAGAAAAAAATCGACCGCGACGAAGACGGGCTTATTAATGGTATCGATTACACCTTTACGGATGACGGACTCATTGATTGGCGTAAAATGGTAAAGCCAGAGCACCTTGTTCCCAACAAGGATCGCACTAGCGAAACAGACGTAACCAAGCTTAAGGATTACCAGCTAATTATTCTGCTAGGAGGCATTAAGGAGCTTGCTCAAATTAGGGGATTCACAGATGTTAAATATGAAATCGTATCTCCACACCACGAATATGTAGCGGCCACGTGCAGCATCACTTGGATTCCAAATTACGAAACCGAAGGCAGAGAAGTTACCTTTTCTGCTATCGGAGACGCATCACCGCGAAACACAAACAGTTTTGCTAGCAACTTCTTGGGGCCTATCGCAGAGAATCGAGCTTTTGTGCGCTGCGTCCGTAACTTTTTGAAAATTAACATTGTTGGCAAAGAAGAGTTGGGCGGCGCAGATGCCCCACCAACCTCCACCAACACCTCAACGGCCACTTCCGACACCTCTATGGACCCAAGAAGCATGCTGCAGGCAGTTATGAATGAAAAGGGAGTAACCCTAGAAAGGCTCAAGGTTAAGCTATCCAGCGAGGGCTTCGACGATATTGAAGGCTTAGGAGATATTCCCAAACTAAAAGCATTCGAGTTGATTGAAAGACTAAAGAAGGCAAGGGCTAAAACGTAAGCCCGCCCGCGTTAGAGTGAAAATACGAGCCGGGACCGCCCATTGAGTAACCATTGTCAGTAACAACAGCTACTGGAGCTTGATACCCGCTGAATATTTCAGGATGGACAGTCATTTTAATTGTATCAAAACTGCCTACCTTAACATATGAGCCACTGACGATTTCACACTCAAACTCTCCAACGTAGCCCATACTGGCCGTTTTCAATCCATATCCGTACAAAGTAATCTCAGTACCGGGACCCCCCGCAGCCGGCGCCACTGTTGATATAGTAGTAGTTACTGGTCCTCCCATTTTTGCCTGAGCCAAACTATAATCAGAACTAACTAAATCTTGAGTTTTGGACGCTATACTTTTATTAACAATTTGTCCATCTAAATAATAAGACTGCTTGGTATTGTTATTTTTATCTTTTAAATTAATTGTAAATGATTCTCTTAGTCCGCTTTCTGGCAAAGTAAGATCATAATCATACAGGCTAAAATCACTATCAATCTTCTTATGCTTACTGCTTACGCCGACTGCCTCAGTACTGTCAATGGTGTAGTTCGGCGAAATCTCAGCTTTCCAAGAGTAACTAATGCCTTTTATCTTGTCTGATGTAACAACCGTACCGTCGCTCAGTGTCATGTCAGAAACATTTAAAGGCGGAGTATCGCTAATTTGTAAAGAGCCCGTTTGAAATGAGCCGCTGACTCTACCATAAAATGCGAGCTCTGCGCTTACTTGCACCTCTCCGAACGGGTCGCACTGAAAACTGTAAGAAGTTAGGTAACCAGAACCTATTTTTAAACCGTTAAATTCCAACGGAACGCTTGTTTTTTCTGAGTATAAATTAGAAGACAGGGGATCTTCGCCAGTTATGTAGTAATTAATACTAAATCCGCCTCCCCGTGGACCGCTAGCGCTATAATCATACGCATTTTTATCATGCAAGACGTTATATTTTGGTTGTATATTAGCATCATACTTAATACTTGCAGAATTACAAAACAAATCTGCATTATTAACCTTAATCCTTACGTCCTTTTGAGTGTAACTAACCATCTTTTTGCTTACATTCTACTAATAATTACACTATTATAGTGTAAATAAGATAGAAAGGTACAAGGAATAATGGGTTCAATATATAACACTCCCCAGTGGGACACAGGCGGATCTACACCATACCACAAAAATGACGTTGTTAAAGACGCTAGTGGTAGAGTGTGGTATGCGCTGCAAGCTAATCAGGACGCAACCACGATAGCAGTCGGTAGCGTCTTTTGGGGAGGAAATATTAACATTACAATCGACGGAACTACTACTGTAGAGCCCTACTTTATATGGTCACCCTCTTATAACATATCTACCACGCACCAGCCGAGAATTAAATCAATACAGTTTGGCGACGGCTACGAGCAAAGATTAAAAGATGGAATCAGTAATAACAAATTAAACCTTTCCTTATCCTTTGAAAATAGAGACGAAAGAGAAGCTACAGCTATCCTGCACTTCTTAAACGCTAGAGAAGGATTCCAGTCTTTTTATTATAAAGCTCCAGCGCCTTATTCTAGAATTAAAAAGTTTGTTTGTAAAGATTATTCCAGCACTTTCGTTTTTGCAGATAACTATACGGTGCAGGCTAGCTTTTTAGAGGTATCATAAAAATGGCCGACAAAATTAACACAACAGTAGCACAAAATACGCTCAAGGATATTTCCAAAGAAGTAGTATCCTTAGAGGCATCGGCTATTATATCTCTATTTGAAATAAATTTATCCGATATAAAAACTAACCTCAACTTAGGCTCAACAGATATAGCTCCAGATGTTTTAAGGTTTCACGGTAATGAATCTATAGGCCAAAGAAAAATATCCTTCAGAGGTGACACCTACCACCCGATGCCGATACAAGTAGACGGCTTTGAGATGTCTTCTAATGGAGCCATGCCTAGGCCAACGCTATTCATTCCATCGCTCAAAGGTATTTTGGAGGAGTCAGAAGGTAATGAATATTTCATGTCCCTTAAGAGGGCTGTTCTAGAATTGAACAATATGATAGGAGCCAAGGTCACAAGATTAAGAACTTTTTATAAATTCTTGGATGCGTCAAATACTAATTTAGAGGGAGTGGGAGACTTCACCAGCGGAACCGGAAACAATCCCGAGTTTCCCAAGGAGGTATATTTCATAGAAAGAAAAATGACAGAAGACTCAAACGGTATTCAATTTGAATTAACGTCAGTCTTAGAGATGGAAAATTTTCAATTACCCGGGAGACTATGCCTAGCTACTAGGTGCCCTTGGAACTACAGAGGGGAAGGTTGCTGCTATGAATTTAAAGCAAACGGAAATACTGACCAACACGCATCGACAGATCAACTACCAGATTTTGCCCCGCCAATTGCAGACGACGCTGATCAATTAATACAAACGACTATATCGTCTTACGATCCCACAACAGTTACAGCTTCTGACCCGACAGCTTACGACGCGTCTTCCAGCTACACAACGGCAGATGTAGTATACATCGAAAAAGACAACATAAAATATTATTACGTAGCAAAGTCCGCCGTGCCCGCCTCTTTTCCCCCGCCGAATACGGACTACTGGATAGCGGATAGATGCTCTAAAACATTGAAAGGGTGCAAACTAAGATGGGGTTTGGCCGGAGCAGCTAAATCTTACACTAACCCCCCGGGGGAGCCCGGTCCGACAACCACGGGCGCCTCAAGAAAACTGTTACCCTTTGGCGGCTTTCCGGGTACCAACACGAAAATGACATCTCAATAAAATGGAGTACTTAACAAAAGAGATAAAAAAATTAATTTCCTCTCACGCAAAAGAGGAATCGCCAAATGAGTGTTGCGGTATTATAGTTGAACTAAATAAACTATATAAACTAATAAAGTGTGAAAACGTTGCTAGAAATAAAAAGAATGATTTTAAAATAAAAGCAGAAGATTACCTAACGGCGACCAGACTTGGAGATATAATCGCTTATTATCACTCTCACGTAGAGGACGAAGTTGGAAGATTTTCATTAGCGGACGCTAAAATTAGCAGAGCGCATGAGATACCCCTAGTTATGTATTCGATGCGTGACGACAACTTTTTAATATTTAAAAACTAAATGAGTATAGTAAAACTACATGGAAAGCTTGGAAGATTCGTTGGAAAAGACGAGTGGAAACTCAATGTCTCAAGCGTCGGCGAAGCTATGCATGCGGTTAATAGTCAATCAAACGACTCGATCAGAAAGTTTTTCTTAAAAAGGGAGAATATGTATTCTGGTTACGATGTACTAATTAATAATGTCAAAACTAACCCGTCTGAAAATGTAAAATTCAACGACCTAACAATAAGTAGAGACGACATAGAGCGAATAGATATCATACCAGTACTAGAAGGATCAGGTTTTGGAAGTTGGGCAGGGATTCTTATGGGAGGTGTCGGTTTATTTTATTCAAATAGCCCCTCCGCTGCTCTAACCAGTATTATGCTAATGGTTATGGGTGTCAGCAATTTGCTATCCGAACCCCCAGAACTACCAGCGCAGAAAGCTATAGCGAACCCAAGCACAGACCCGACAAAACTGGCAAACTCTTATTTATTTAATGGGCCAGTGAATACCATTAATGAGGGCGGACCAGTACCCTTGGGGTACGGCAGGTTAATAATTGGAAGTCAGGTAATTATGGCTTCCCACAGTATTAGAAAAGTATTAGTAAGAGAAGCAGGGAGGGTAAGGTAAAATGGCCACGTTTAACTCTGGATTAATGAGTTCAGTTACAAATGCCCTTAGTAGCTCTGTAGACTCAGCAAGCAATCAAGTGTATGGCGTTAACACTTCCACCGTAAACACGGAACAACAAAATGTTTACGGAGAGCAAGATATAATTTTAATAGACACAACTGGAGAAGGCGTAATATCTGGAGTTTTTCCCGTCGGTCATGCGTACGCTGGCACCACCGGTTTTCTAACGACAAGACAACAAATAAAGTCTTTGGATCTTTTAGCGGAGGGCGAAATTGAAGGTATTGTTAGCGGTGAATGGGTCCCCTCTGGGACAAATCAAGAAGGACAAATAGGCTGGACATCTGGAAACGTAGTACCGCTAGCCAGCCAAAATCCAGAAGCCTTTTTGCGATCGGTATATTTAAACGAGACGCCTGTTGTAAACTCAAATGGTCTTTATAATTTTCAACAGTCAGAAATATCCATAGCCAACGGAAGCCCCTCTGGAATTCTTGACTCAACAATTTTTACTTCCGTAGCGGAATCAACACCAGTAGAAAAAACTAGAGTAATAAACGAAAGACTCAGGGGTCCAGACTTTAGTGACTCTGACGATAACCCTTTTTATTACCACCCAAAAGTATATCGAATTATAAATGAAAACGTAACTTCTGCGAAAGTTAACATTAAGATTCCCACTTTAACGTACACAAAAGTAAGCGAAAAAGTAGAGGTAGATTTGGGCGGGGGACTTGTAGAAGTGAGAGAAAGGTGGCCACTGGATGAACTCGGAGAAGTACGCGGCAGCGCCCTGACTTTTAAATTTAGATACAGACCCTTATATAAAGATGCTCTTGGTAATGTAGACCTTGGCGTTTCAAGACAATGGCAGCCCAACGGATCAACTTTAAATACAACGGTTGAAGGCCTAATAAGAAGTAACTATATACATGACTATACGATAAATTTTCCTTCAGAACTCATTAAAGATAATCTAGCGGGTTGGGAAATAGAAGTAACAAGGGTAACGCTAGATTCCATAGAGAGTCATATAGTAAATCAAAGTTTTGTAGAGTCTATTACCGAAGTGCTCAGCGACACTCTTTCTTACCCAAACTCTGCAATAGCTTCGATGAATTTTAACGCGGAGTACTTTTCCTCAATTCCAGACAGAAGTTTCGACATGAGACTGCTTAAGGTAAAAGTGCCCACTGGTTATGACCCTGTATCTAGACAATACTCCTCCACTGAGTGGGACGGTACTTTTCAATCAGAAAAAAAATGGACAGACAACCCTGCTTGGATTTTTCATGATATTGTCACGAATAAAAGGTACGGAGTTGGTAAGTTTGCTCCAGATATGGAGATAGATAAGTGGACGCTATATGAAATATCAAAATTTTGCGACACCTTAGTATCCAACGGAACAGGAGATGATGGAGCCAAAGGGTTGGAGCCCAGATTCACCTGTAACGTATTAATAAACACAAGGGAAGAAGCTTTTAAAGTTCTAAAAGACTTGGCTAGCGCTTTTAGGTCAATTATGTTCTATGGAATGGGCCGCCTGCAAATAGCAATGGATAAACCCAAAGATGCAGTCGCTCAGTTTAATAACGCCAATGTCGTAGAAGGTAACTTCTCATATAGCTCAACCTCAAAATCTAGCATGGCTACAGTATGCTTAGTTAGATACAATGATAAGGATAACTTTTACAAACCTGCAATCGAATACGTCGAAAACACCGAAGCTATACGAAAATTCGGAGTAAAAGAAAAAGAAGTTACCGCCTTCGCATGTAGCAGTCGAGGTCAGGCGCTTAGATTAGGGAGATGGATACTCTCTACAGAATTAGAGCAGACGGAAACCATTTCATTTAAAACTGGCCCAGAAGCAATGCTATTACAACCCGGAGATGTTGTTAGAGTAACAGACACTAACAGATCTGACGAAAAATATGCAGGGCGAACAGTCAATGCGGCAACTAGCTCGATACTCTTAGACAGAGTAATTGATCTAGATAGCTCAACCAACTACTCCGTAACATTAACAACGCCTAGCTATTTTTATGATCAGTCTATAGTAGACATTGATGGACAAAACGATTTTGCTTCATTCAGAAGATCACATATTCAAACCTTTGATTTTACTCCTAGCGACTCCGATATAACTGTATCAACGGTAGCTATCAGCGGGTGCTCTGAACCTAGCGGTACAAAAATTACATCTTCATCAAGCATGTTTAATGCTGCCGGAAAAGATATCGTAGCAGACGCCACTTGGTCTATCACTAAATTAAATGAAGCTTCAAATAATTTATATAGAATTATTTCTACCAATGAAAGCGCCGGAGATTTAACCTACGGAGTAGAGGCTTTACTACATAGCACCGGTAAATTTGGATACATAGAGTCTGGGGTATTTTATTCATTCATACAATCCCCTCAAGGGTACACAGCTTTACCCCCTAAAGCGAGTTCCGTCACCGCTACCTCGACACTAATAGCCGGAGCAAGATCAAGTTATCAAGTTAATTTGACGGTTAAACCTTGCGCCGGAGCAGCAGACTCTTGCGACAAAGGTACAGCGGTAGGATATAGAATATACGCTAAGAAAGGAACTAGTTGGGCCTCCTCGGAGTTAGTAGGCTCTACATCGAGACCCAAAGACGAACACCTTTTTAGCACGATATATTTATCTGACACTACCGACGGCCAAGGTAATCCCATTACTACATACTTGCCACAAACTAACGGGACTTATATTTTTAGAGTCTTTAGTATTAATACTGTGGGATCACTGTCTTCAGCTTATGAAGATGCCAGTGTGGTAGTGTCAGGAAACTTTCCAGTAAGAGACATTAAAATACATTCATTAAGATTGTCAACGGATTACACTTACAATCAAGTTCCAGAAACCGGACACATGGTCGGATCGACCGAGTTCGAAATGGTAAAAGATTACTCTAGAACCGTTACGGATAAAGACGCGTCGTTCCAGTGGGACGCTACATTCCTTAATGAAAGTAGTTTTGATTTACCTATATCCTACAAAGTATCCATTCATGAACCAAGTGACACTTCCGCTTTACCGGGAACAAAACTCGTCGAGTACGAAACTAACGAACAAACTCACACATTTACGTTTGATAACAATAAAGTATTACCGGGAGGAGTCAGAAGAAGGTATGACGTAGTTGTTCAAGCCGTAGACGCAGACGGGGTTACTTCTTCCGGCTTTAACGACGGTCTAAATTTTGGTTGGGATATCCTAGAGGTCTTAAACCCTAAATTAACAGGGTATTACCTTACACCAAGAAAAAGTAATTACACAGTTACCGCGCCCCAACAAACATGCGATCCACTTTATACGGATCAATTCATTGATTCAGATGGCTACGTTCACTTGAATATATTAGGCTCTATGTTTACAGACGTAGCCGGCGGTTACGCCTACATATCCAAGCACCCATTTTCTGGATCGGACTTTAACACGGACGGTACCCCGAAACTTCCAAGCGAAAGATCCAATCTAGTATTTGGAGAAAACGAAAACTACAAAACTGGTGAATATCTTATCTCAGAAACTAACTTCGAGGCGCCCGAAGGGGGCGTGTTCTCCAGAACGGATGCGCAAATAACTTTCAAACCCGGCATAACTGGAGAGTTTAAGCCTCCATATTATATGGCGATTAAGCTTTACGATTCTTTCGATAAGGCAATAAAAGACGGTGGCTCAAATACTACATGGAACTCTGGATTATTAAATGACGATACAAATCCAGAAATGCAAGATAATGGCTTATACCTAGGTTTTGCGAGGGATACAACTGGAGCAGCTGGTAACTTAATCAAGATAGACCATCAATTGACATCAGGCGTGGTAGGAAAATATTTAAATGACCCAGATCAAGGATCACCAAAATGTAACAGCCACACTTTCTCAGCACGAATTTTACCAGAACAATACTGGAGCGCAAACC
>MDSZ01024548.1_pt1 | contig 11407 bp, 14 predicted proteins | sample 811201 | NCBI WGS metagenome assembly MDSZ01 (sample SAMN05326647, study PRJNA326480) | marine metagenome | isolation source: seawater | place: Indian Ocean: North | collected 2010 | reverse complement strand
TTGAAACGATTCATCGAACTCAACACATGAGGCAACATACAAGCCATCTTTGCAAACACCAACACGCCACACACCTCACACCGTCCACACACAGTGTCGTATAAAACGTCAAACAACGTAGTAGTGCTATCTTAACTCAAAACTTCAAAATACTAAAATAGTTAAACAATAATCTTACGTATTAAAATATAAATATTTACCTATGTAATTTAGGAGTGGGGTGTCGTAGTGCTATGTTAACTAAAAATAAAAGATACCAAAAAACGTTAAACAATAATATTACTTAATGAAATTACCTATATATTTTCGGAGTGGGTCTTTGTACGGTTGACGATATCGTAGTGGGTATTTCTACGCCTGATCGATGGTCTGTAGATGGTTGTATGAGTGTTTAGCGAGTTGTGTGTGTGTGTTTATCGAGTTGAATGATGTTGGTTATGAATCGTATGTTGGAGGAGAGTTTGTTGATGCTTGTTCAGGATTTGAATCGTTTGCAGCGTGTGTTGGATGATCTTCGAGAGCTCGTTGAGAATCGTAGAGAGCTTTCGGATGCGTTGAACGATATGGAATTTGATTTTACAGATGATGATATATTAAATTAAATATTATTTTTTAATTCTCGAATCGAATCGATTAACGTTTTACGAAATGTTTCCATTTGATTTGTGTATTCCAGAAACTGTTTCTTCAACCGGTCATGATCTTCCTTCAACATGTCCAAATGAAGCGTATCCGACGCAATAATCTCCATCCAATCATGACCGTTCCAATCCTTTGACATCGTGGTTGGCTTTTGCTCACATGTTGCATCCTCGATCGGTGTTTCGTTGGATTCTGGTGATTCGGAACTTGACGATGTCAAGGTTGACGATGTCGAGTTTACTGAAAATGTTTTCAAGGATGCATCGGAGAGTACGCTTGCATCGTCATCGGAATCACTCGAAAACACGTCATAATCTTGCAACACATCTTTGGTTTTCAAACGTTTTTGGGGCGGTGTCGACACCTCCACGGTCAAATCAATCGGTCGTTTCGATGACACCTCGCGACGTTCAATATTACTCACATGCACGTTGTGCGTCACCGTGCCCTTGTGCTCTCCTTCACTCCAAACCACAGAATACGTATTAAACTTGCCACGCTTCAATATCGTCGCAGGAAACGAGCCAGAAAACATATCATCGTCGCGATACACGACAAGCACCGGGGTTCCAACCTCCATAACACAATCAAGAATCACAAACAACACTCAGGGGTCACAAACAACACTCAGGGGTCACAAACAACACTCAGGGGTCACAAACAACACTCAGGGGTCAACAACGACGCTTCGGGGTGACAACGACATTGTCTAACCCAATCAAGTATGTAGTGGGTGCTGTGTCTATGCTTTGATTTTTCACGAAATGACGAGAATCACTCAACGTGATTTGGATTTTTGCAAGAAAGGTTGAGATGATCAGAGGTGGTCATTTGGGATGTGTTGTGTGTGTTGTGTATTGTATACTTACAGCCACGATGTCTATGTTGATGCCAACCAAGTATGTTGTGTTTCGTGAGCGTATTTTTAAAAAGCCAGAGGTGGATAATAATGTGGTGTTGAAGGATAGTGGTGTGTTGAAGAAGGGGGATGTGTTGTTGAATACGATTCCAAAAGATATTTGTTCTATTGGTTATGTAGTTCGTTTTGAACGCCAGGTGGTAAAATGTGCGGATTGTGGTGCGTGTGCGTCGACGTTTGTTCGTACTCGAAGCAATTGGGTGTGTTGTTCGTGTGGTTTGGTACATTCTGGGTTGGTGGATATGGGTCCTGAACGGTTGTTGGACGATGAGGGTCATATGGATCAAAACCGTCAACGTTTTGGTGTTGGTGAGTGCGATGCACCCAAAGGTTTCAAGGGATTACTTAATAGTCGATACAAAGACAAACACGGTCGTTTAATTTTAAAACAGATTGTGGATATTGTATCGGGTATGAACATGCCAGAGGTTATTGGTGCTTATGCTACGAAAATGTTTAAAGTATATTTGAAACGGTTTGGTAACGAACGAATGTTGCATTCGCCATGGACCGTAACAGCAGCTGCCGTGTATGCAGGAATGTTAACACATGAACATGTCATATGTCAACCATTTGCAAGAACACGTGATGAAGTATGTAAGGTTGCAGAAAAATATCGACGTGCTTCCGATTTCCTTGGACGTTCGTCCAATAAAAACCGCATGGTACGTTTGAAACGTGTTTATGAATACGTCAAACGCTTTCAAGATCTTGGATTGATCTCGAAAGAAATCTCTATACCGCCACTTACGATGCTCAACGATGTCAAGAAACGAAAAGATGTTGCAAATCAATGTCGCAGGTGGGCTATTTTCAACGGGTGCAAGGATCACACCATGTATCTTTCAAGTTCAAAATCATGGGGAATCGACCTTGAAATGCGTCAAGGAATTCTTACTGTAGTTGATATTGAACCCGGTTTGACGGCATGGAAAGCTGGCTTTCAAATCCATGACATGATTGTCACTTTACAAGATCAACCAGTATCCAAAAACAATCAACATATCGACGATGTGTTCCAACTTGTACAGACACTCAAACAAAAACACCACACCATCCAAGTACACGTCAAACGAGCCACGAAGAATGCACCGGTCAGTCATACGAATCCGATATCAACGCAGAACACAATGGGAAAACAGACACCCATGGCTCGATCCAGAAGTTCTTGATCTACTTGCCAAACATACCATCCTTACCTGGGACATGTGCAATTTCATCAAAAACAGACATTGGTTTGAACATCACCCCACCGTCTCTACCTTTATACAAAAACCAAATCGACACCAACTATGGTCCGCATTTGTACAACAAGTCAAACCGATTTGCAAAGACAACACCTTTCCATGGCAAGGCATACTCTTTGGATAAACAAAGCCACGATGAACAAAGCCCAGAAAAAAACATTTGTCTCTTGGGGAGATATTGCAATGGACGAAGACGAAGAAAAGTTGAAAGAGATGCATGACCCGTTAAAGGGAGATAACCGGTGTTGGGGAGATATACAAATGGAAGAAGATGAAAAAAACAAACAAGAAGGATGGACCGTCGTCAAAAAAAAATCAAAACAATAATGTACTTTCAAACGTGTCGTCAAAATCTTGACCCGGTGATTTTAAAATACACAACACACTACATAATACATCGATTTTATTTTCTATTTCTGAATTGTTTTCTATATTTTCTATTACCTTTTTTATATCTATATCTTTTTTTTCAATACACGGCAATATACATTCCACGATTTTCGGTTGGTATTCATCCAACATATAATCGATTGCATTCCGTCCAATCGCATCCCGTGTGGTAATATCCACATGCTTGTTTATTATATAATTGACCAGATCCAGATGTCCATGCAGAATCGAAATCATCAACGGTGTTCGATGGTATTGCAACGGGGCATCCAGGTAGGTGGAATCGTAGTTTACAAAACATTGAAAATGTTTCAACTGACCCTGTTTGCATATTTCTTCGATGGTATATTTACCATAATGACGACGTAGTTGGCGTTCCATATAACTATCGTTTATTTCAAAAAAATGTTTGGCATCCTCAAACGGCATGGATCCCTGAACATCTTTTGGTGTCTTATCATCACGATCAACAGCATTGATGACCATATAATCCACTTCCATCCCCTTTAACGAACTCAACACCTGTTTTGTCGCTATATGGAATATATTTTGATACTTGTCATCATAGGAACCAATGTACACTCCATGGTCCAACAGGGTATGGATTGCTTCAATACGATTGTGTATTGCACATGCCAATAATGCTTGACCACCGTATTGATTCAACTCATTTTTATCAGCTTGAATGACACGCACGATATCGTTTGAGGATGCATCCAAACACATTCGTACAAACGTGGGTTGGTAGCGTTCCAACACCAGCTCGTCATTGTTTATATCGACACGTTGTATGTATTGAACTTGGTTTGGGGTGATTTCTTCGTGTTTGGATGCCCATAGCCGTTTGACATCGCTTGGTTTGATGACATCATAATGTTTGATGTTGTATTGTTTGACAAGATCTTTTATGTTTTTGGGTTGAAGTTTGTATCGTCGATAGATTCGTTCTTTGTCGAGGTTGATGTACTCTATGTTGTGTATGCCTCGAAGCGTTCCATGAATTCGACATGCTTTTGGATCGTTGTCGTTGTAGAACAAATATACGTATTTGGTAAAGATGGTCGTGGAGATTCCAAACCCGGTGAATATTTTTTTCTGATGGTATTCGTATCCGACCCGGTGTTGATATACCTTGAACCGTTTGGATTTAATATACACTGGCATATCCGTCAAACGCGACGAACAAAATTCATCCGGTCGAATCAAATCATCAAACAAATCATACATCTCAACATATTTATTCTTGTATTTATACCCACGAAATGGAATTTGTCTATGGCTCCGTCATAGGCATCGCACAAACCGTCATTGGGCATCCATTGGACACCATCAAAACACTCATACAAAACAATTCCACCCAAAAACTATCCATACCACAATACTTTCGTGGCGTGTCCTACCCCATACTATGCTCCACCATATGCAACAGCCTCATCTTTCCCGTACACCAAAAACTCTCACAAGAACTCAACCACTTTCATGCAGGCGCCATCACCGGTGCAGTCACCACACCCATCATATACATCACAGACACATTCAAACTACAAAAACAAATGCAACTACCAAAAAACATCACACAACATGCACACATCACCACACTCGCCAGAGAAACAATAGCAACGTCATTATACTTTGGAGTATACCACTATCTACGTGACCACGACTATTGTTCTTGTTTTCATGCTGGCGGCATAGCAGGCATGGCGAGCTGGTGGCTGACCTTTCCACTGGACACGCTACGCAACCGTCAAATAGTACATAACACTACTATAAGAAACGCCTATCGTATGGGGTCAGTGTGGTCTGGGGTATACTTTTGTTTGACAAGAGCCTATATCGTGAATGGTGTGTCGTTTTTGATTTATGACTATTTATTTGATGTGGAAGATGATGAAGGATGATTCGTGTGTTTGTTGGTTTTATGTTGGGAGTGTATGCGGAGCAGCGTTATCAGTTGCCTCGTGTGGAGGTGTTGTGGAAGGATTTGTTGAAGGAGTTGGAAAAATACGAGAAACGGTCAAAGTAGAGCTGTTGTATAGAACAAGTAGTGTCATAAAGCCACGATGAATTTATTTTTCTTGTCACACCGGTTGGAGGTATCCCCAACGCTATTGTGCGATAAGCACATCGTCAAGATGATTTTGGAGACGGCTCAGTTGCTATGGTGTGCTTGGCATTGTCAGTACCCCAACCTCGACGAGTACCCACACCCAATCAAAGTCTATCGCAAAACACATACCAATCACCCCACGTCGATATGGGTACGTGCATGCGAAGCACACTACCAATACGCCATCTACTACGGTATGCTAGCATGCCTAGAATACACCAAGCGATACCACAAAGTTCATGCGTGCCAAAAACATTTTGAGTACCTCAACCACCTTGGATTCCCTGGAAACGATTCAAACGAAACACAAAAAGAAAAAACAATACTCGCCACAAAAGATATACCACATGGACTACAATACATACCCCTATGTATGCCACATGAGTATATAGTGTACGACGAGCAAAAGCAACCACTAGGCATTGCATCCTATCAAAAATATTACATATCGAAACAACATGCGTTCAAGATGACGTGGACCAAAACAAAGACACCCTCGTTCTTTATAAAATATAATAATGTATCGTAATATCCTTTATTTCATTGCAAAGTGTACTTGACTGTAGTGTTTCGTATTTACCATTGTATTTATAGATAATAAAGTATTCTTTTTGGTATTGGAAGATGCATGCAAATGATCCTTGAAAGTTGGTCAATGATTGCAATAGTCTTGATAGCCAAAGGTTTTCTACTTGTTGGTAGGTTAATATTTTGACGATGGTGTTGGGTATGGTGGACAATCTGTCTTGTGTGTTCCATATGCATGTTGGTTTTTTGCCAACGACGTGTTGGTGTATGAAATCGATTTGTTTGGTTTGCATGTTTATCATATAAAAGTGTTTGTTATATACTTCAAATGTCAGAGGTTTTTGACGCGTGTGTGGGTCGTTATTATTCGAGTTATTTCGACGAACTTGTTCCTGATTATTATAGTATGTCTTTGTTGGTTGGTTCGATGCCTTTGACGGTTGTGGAGAATGATTATCGTATTTTTTTGCATGACAAGTTGATGATGCAGAGTTTGTTGGATTTGAAACGTTTTGTGTATGCATCATTGCCGGCAGGGCGTGTGACACGTGTTTCTCGTGAAACGTTGTGTCAACAGATTCAGATGGAGTACAATGTACTTTCCGATTCGTTGTACGATATTTTCTGTATTCGAAAACGAAAAACCGGTCGGATTGTACGTCGAGATATATTGAAAGCCATTGATGCCAAGATCATGTCGACCACGAACGAATCGTTGATGTACCTCAACAACCCATTCAATACCTTTGACCGTCAAAAAAGATTCCAATACAACATTTCTGATTTTTTTGAAATCAACAAACATCTTTTATTACGCCAATTCATCTTTGACATACGAAACAGACGATCAGAGAAAATGGATCAACTGTACAATCAAGTCAACGCATCCGACCAAGCTACCAAATTGTTCTATCGACGACAACTGCAAAAAATAAGAAACATGACACAATCTCAATCCGATGAAGCCAATATACCCAACAAAAACATATTAAAAGAATACATCAAACATAATCCACTGTCATTCAGTATTGCAAATGTATCAGGTTTATTAACTACAAACGGTTTGAAATTTAAAATACAAAACCAACAAGAACAGGAATTAAACATGAAAAATCATGCAGAGTATTACAAATGGTTATACTTGTCCCACTACGGTGGAAGCATACTTAACGTGTTCAACTATTATAAAAGAGACAGGGAAATAGTAAAAATAAAGAATACTGACAATAAAAAAATAACGATCGGTACAAACACTGAACCAAAGCAAGATAACTTGTTGGTCATTGACGTACATTTGGTTATCAACAATGAACACAAAAAATACAGTAGAAGCAACCCCGATGACATATACAAAGATATACAAACCGATACGGGTGATATTGTTTCATTGCAATTTGTGTTTAAAAATGTAAAATTACATTATGATTTGCCAAAAGGTATACCCAATTTATTTGATGAAAAATACAAAAAAGTAAACCCAAAAATAGCAAAATTAGCAGTAATACGTATTATATTGAGGATCTTTATGGCAATTCAAGAGCTCATGCCTCATTGTACCTTGCCTCATTGTAATATCGATCAACGAATACATCTTCAACATCTTTCATGTGTGATATTGAATTCGTGGTTTCGAAATGTTTCAGAAAAACAAAAATCTGAAATTATAAATTTCAATAAAAAAGGTCATGCATTTACTTGGTTTGATTTTTATTGTTATTTTTTCGACAACAAAGAATTTGAAATCATCAAAGCCATCCAAGAAGCGAAAACCATAACAATTAGTTATTCCATTCGAGATTTTTTGATCAAACACATCAACAAGATGCCAACAATCGGTGGCAAGCCACGTTATAAAATTTTAGAAGCTTCACAGAATGCACCGGACGATTATACCAAACTCGCGGAATGCTCCGACAACCGGTTGATATTCCTCGACCCGTTTGAATTCCAAACCACCTCCAAAAACACATGGAAACTGTATCGAAACGAATGCAACCCATACCATCCTCATGACGATCTTCTTGACGTCCTACAACATGTATACGATCCAACATCAAAAGTCACAGCATCATCAAAATTCACAGCAACACTCATGATTTTGAGCCAAGCACAAGATCTATTCATGCAAGTTTGCGGTTTACCGATCGACAAACATCGAGAGGTATCGTCCGACGACGAAGACGAATCCTATTGACCACGTGTATAAAAGTATATATAATATAATTACAATTATAAATGGATAAAAAAAAGTTACAACGAGCATTTGTCGAGCATGATCATCATGTCATTTACAATACTCTAGTGCGTTTGACACCCGAAAGCCTCTTTGGGTGCTTGACCGATTGGATGCTAAAAGACCGTGTCGATGTATTTTTATTACTCATACAAAATCAAATCAACATTCATTTTCAAAACAAACACGGAGAAACGTTATTGCATATCGCAGCGTACAAAGGCTTGGAATCCATGATCGTCTTGTTGGTTCGATGGGGCATCGATGTCAATGTTAAAGACGGTCAAGGACGCACCGCACTTTGCTTGGCATGCAAACAGAAAAAAACATCCATCGTCTGGCTACTTCTCCAATGTGGTGCCAACCCCGAATATACATACGATGAACCCCTACCCATTCGTATCGCATTCCAACACCGTCATATCGATCATATACGAGCTTTATTGTCTTTACCCCTTTCTTGTATACCTTTGCACGAATTTCTAAGCAACGACAAGGTCTTGGAACTTTGCATTCAACGGTATCCTCAATTTATGTCGGTTACCGATCGTTTCGGGGATACTATTCTACATCGTATTGTCGATAAGGGATCGTTGGAGACGCTCAAGATGGTTTTGAGTTATGGTCCCGACTTGTCTGTCTGTAATTATCATGGTGAAACACCTCTACAACTTGCTCGTGCCAAAAACAAACAATCCATGATTCAAATCCTACAGTGTTATTAAAAATACATATAACTACCTTTGTGTTCTTTAAAAAATGCGTAAACGTACACCCTCCAACGACATAGAAAACCCATCCACATCGTCAAAATTAAAACAAAACGATACGTATGAATTGATGCGTCTCCGAGACACCCAATCCTTTATTTCCAAAATATACGCATTGATACTCCTTGCCTTTGCATCGATTGGTGTTGCCATCGGTGTCGTGTTGTCCAAAGGCATGTACAAAGATGTCTTTATGGCAGAAACACTCTTGGCATCCATTGGTGTCTCCAGCTACATTGTACTCGCCATATTGATGTGCACCTTTCGAAACCATCAGGAAATGCGAATCATGCTCTTGCTCACCATCACCCTCTTTATAGGACTTGTGGGTGGCTTTTTATCCGCATTGTACGTATTGGATGTCAGTATTTCGTTGGTTCGAAAGAGTATATAAGATTGAACCATAACAAGAAAGGATCATGTTGCCTGTCAATGACCAAACGATCAACGATCTTGAACCCATGCAAATCTTTGGTCGTGAATTTGTATATCAGCAAAAGGAAGTTGGTATTGTTCAGTGGCGTTCGGTGGTCGCATGTTATGCTGCTGTGTTGACGTTGTTACCGATGGTGTTTGGGATTCCCAACTGGTTTTGGAGTATATGGGCGTTGGAACATGCAATTGCATTACTCAATCTCAAAACCGGTGAATGGGGCAATGAAACCTCGGTTTTCTGGTGTGATGTGTATACGATGCTTATACGGTCATACAATACCTTTCGACTGTTGAGCATGCCACTGCAAATTTATTTCTTGACCGAATTGTTTTTACCAGGCATCACTCTAGACCAACGTGTACTCCTCACACTCACTGCATGGTTACTCAACGTCGCCGAACACGAAAACGCCGTTACCATGCCCCAAGAACTAGACGAAGAATGCAGGTTTGGAACCATACACAAAGTACATCACGAACAACGACGGCTACAAACACAACGAACCATCTACGGAATCACATGGAACGCACTTGGAACATCCATCGTTATCGTCATCTACACATGGACCATCATCATCATACAAACACACAAAGGATTCATACCCATGGTATATTCGATCGGTTTCGTACTCATGACATTACGATACCTACTCGGATACCAAACCTTTATACAACATGACATCACCATCGATATCTACCAATCCATCACCAAAACGATCCTATTTATACTTGTATTTATAGTATAACCATGTCGTTGGTCTCGATTGTTGGTAAGCGTTATGCGAGTGAGTTGACGCGTTTGGGTGCGTCACCGTTGCAGCTTCGTCGTATTTGTCGTTGGTTTTCGATGTATCCTCCAAAACGGCTGCCGGATCCCCAACAGTTGTTGACGTGGGACAACGACACGTTTATGATGGGAACACCGGTGTTGGACGAGGTCAAGCGTTGTTTGAACGAGCAGACGGTGGTAGAGGATTCTGGGACGGTCGAGGAGGAATCGGAATCGTTGTTGGAATGTCATGGGTGCGGTAAACGCATGGTCGACATGTTTACAAGGCAAACGAGATCCGCAGACGAACCCGAAACCATCTTTGCCCATTGTAGAAATTGTGGAAAACGTTGGAGACAATAAAAATAACATATAAATAGTAATACATATTATTCATATAACAGATATGGGAAATCATCCATACAAACACAAATACGATACCTGTGAACACACCTTACAAACCCTCCGAAACGTAGACGAATTGAAACGTTTCAACCCAATAAGAACGTTTATCGATAAATACAAATCGTTTGACGTTGAAAAACTAACAGGTGCCATGAAATTCATGGAATCATCACAACAAATCCCCGATGAAAATTTAATACGTTATGCCGAAGGTATTAACCTACCTCGAATTTCATTGGTCATCAATTTGCAAGATATGTTAAGCATGGCAATGGCATTAAAACTAAATCACGATGAAAACATGGTCAACGCTTACAATGATACGACCAAAGAATTGCTAAACGATGTCACGGAAATCATAAACAGACATCAACCATATGTAGCTTTATACGAACAAGATCACAACGATTTGATATCCGTTGAAAAGATGCTTCGTAGCGAAATGAAACTCCGTGAAAAACTTGGTAACATTACATTTTAAAAATTTATCTCTTTGTATTCTTTATACCAAAACCACCATCCTGCCTTTTCAGGCTGTTTATTTTTTTTATCCTTTACACAGTGTTTTCTCACCAATCGTAGATATTCCGAACGGTAAAGGGGATACAACGTGGTTTGAGATGGAAAGACGCGTTGGACACCCTTGTCGTTGTATGCATACGCAAACTCGACCGGATTACTCTTCTTGACCAATATATACGATCCATACTCTTTCATGATTTGTTTGTTTGGTATGATATCTTCTTGATTGACTTTGGGATCATTCAACCACTGGGATGGTTCCGACCATGCAATATGATACGAAACATCTTTGTATGATTTTTCACGCATAAAAACCTTGAAATACTTGCAATGGTGTGCTTTCGGTTGAAAGGAAGCAACCACGTCAAAGATACAATCAAGTTTTACATCTTTGGTCCGTTTGTAGGAATGTACATGGTTGACTTTAATATCAAACC
>MDSZ01256106.1_pt1 | contig 11408 bp, 10 predicted proteins | sample 811201 | NCBI WGS metagenome assembly MDSZ01 (sample SAMN05326647, study PRJNA326480) | marine metagenome | isolation source: seawater | place: Indian Ocean: North | collected 2010 | reverse complement strand
TCAGGTATACCTAAAAATGAACTACAATCTAAATATTTACAATCACCCTCTTCACTAAAATTACACGCATTCTCATCTTGACAGGTTGGAACTGGTTCATCAGGACAAAGATCTGGTGGACAAACACTACTACCATCCCAACATAAATTTGGACCAGTTCCTTCACAAACTCCACATTGATCTAACCAAGTACCACATTCTGGATATGCATCTTCCCCATCACATATACCATCACCATCACTATCATCACCTACACCATCACCGTTTAAATCTAAACAATTGCCATAACAATCACGAAACTCTGATGTTGGGTATTCACAACTTAAATCATTTACATTTGCATAAATTTGATAATTACAAGCTTCTTCATCCATACAGCCTGGTAATGGTGAAGTAGATGGTGCTTCATATGCAGGTATATAATAATTTTGTGGATATCCTTGATTCCAAATATTCTCATTATCCGCTCCACCAGCTAAAACCCAACCAACAATCTGAACAACATCTAAAATATTGATAACCTGATCATCATTAACATCACCTGGTATAGGTGCTGGAATAGTTACTGCATCGAGATTAAAACAACAAGGTCCAGATTGAGTTATACCATTATTTGTATCAGTAGCATTTTCATATGAAATACCATAATAACCTTGAAACCAACCATAACAATCAAATTCTGGTTCTTCAAAACTATAGTTTATAGCTGTTGGTTCTTCACATACCTCTCTCGGTAATTCTTCTTCATCTTCTTCTTCATCTTCTTCTTCATCAGGTAGTTCAAGTGGTTGACATAATAAATTTACAATTCTGGGAAGAGTTTGTGCACTATTTATTTGCCAACCAGTTTCATCTTCCCAAAAAGCACCCATAGGAACTGGAGTTCCAGCTTCGAACTCTTGTACATTACCATTACCCATTTGTAAACAAAATTGATCTGCAGTTTTTACATTATCACCTGTAGAGTGGCTTAATAAATGACTCCCACCAGACCAATATTCATCAGGTAATTGATTTAAATTTGGTGTTTCATATAAAATTAATCCATCATCTATTTCATCTGGTGTAGATATTCCCGGTTTTATATAAACTGGTGGAATTGATGTATCTTGTTTATCTATAATAGAAACACTTGAACCATAATAGTCTTTTAATTTTTTGTATATATCAGTCCACATTTCTTTTTCATGTGAACTCAAAGAGGTATTATTATTTATTCTTCTTTGTAATTTTCTGTTGATTCTGGCCACAAATACCTTCTCCTATTTTAAATTAAGTTTTATAGCCACGAGCTCTTAATAATTGTGATTTTGAAATAACCTCTACTTTACATTTAGCTCCTTCACCTGAATTTCCTGTATATGCTCCTATATATTTATATTGAACTGATTGACCACATAATTGTGTATCTGTTCCCAAATCTAAACTACCATTTGAGTTAATAGCTTCATCTGAAGGTTGTGTTCCACTACACCCATCTGCATCACCATAAGAAACATTCCATTTCCAATAATCAGAAAACATTGATAAATCATTTATTCCAGTTGGTGCACATTCAATACCTGAACTTAAACACTCCGAACCATTTCCATCTCTTACATATTCTGTTATTGATGGATTGTAGTTTGCAACAATAAAATACCATTCATTTCTATTATGTGGTATTCTTTGATGAGTTAAAACAGATTTTTCTTCATAGGATTCAAAATCATGACCTTCAAAAATAGGATTTCCAATCATAGCCTGGTATGCATGTGGTATTGTAATGTTTGAACAATCAACACCATTTATATCAGTAAATTCTCCAGTGCAAACTCTTGGTATTGTATACCCTTCAACTCCAAATGAAGCACCTGCATGCGAATCTCTTAATATACCATCGCCATCTCTAACAACAAGTCTTATGAACCTTTCATAGTCAGATGTAGTAAAAAAACTATCAGAAAAGCCACTCTGGTTTACATAATCACCCCAAGTTCTTGTATCTCCTGTTAATGGATCTTTATAAGAGTCATTTTTATTTATAACAAATGTTTCTAACATAAAACCAAATGGATTTTCTTCTCTCATTGGTGCACCAAAATTAAATAATGTTCCACCATCCGTTTTATCTAAAAATTTTACCCACATTGCAATTGTAAAACCATTTTGTAAATATAATGGGTTGTCAGGATCAGGACCTATTAAACCAATATCATTATCATTTTCTTTTCTAATTATTATGGATTGATTTAATCCTCTAAATTGTATGTATCCTGGTCCTACATTTTCATACTCTGGTCTTTCATCTTCTGGTGCCGGAGCTACTACTTTATCAACATCAGTTAAATGTGCATTTATTGTGTTTCTTAAAGATTCTAAAGTTTGATTTTGATTTAAACTACCTGAATCTTTATTTAACCTAACTATATTACCACTTTTTAAATTATCAACATAAGATATATCATTTTCTTCATGATATTGACGTTGACCACTTTCTAAATCAATCCATGTATCTTCTGTAGGATCTTCATCTACATTTGTATCAAATTCAGGTATATCACCAACCAAAGCCTGAAACTCTGCAAAAAATCTATCTATTCTTTCTTGTCTTGTTATACCAGTAGGTAACAATTCATGAATATGTGTATCTAATATTTCTTTAGCTAAACCAGAATCAAATTCTGATGTAGTTAAATCTAAAGGAATTAATTGACTTAAATATGTTAAAGTATTTTCGTTTAGTATTAAACCAGCAGTATATGTACCTATACCATCGGAACACACATGATCTGATTGGATTATTGCCTGACCCCAATCATCACCAGTTAATTCACCATTTGAATCTGTTGAAAATCCGTAACTATTAATCCACCAAGAATCATTCATTCCAACATTTACTTCACTATCAGATTCAGATGTATAAGAATCTGGTATTTCATATCTACCTTCTTGACAAGTTATTCCATCACCTTTAAATGCCGTACAATAACAATTAGCCAATCCATTTACATATTCATCAACATCTGTACTTAATTGTTGAAAATCTTCTTGATATATTACAGTTCTTCCTCCTGTTTGGTTGGAAGATTTTACCTTACCTGTATTTGAATCTATTATTCTTCTATAATTTGATACATCTAATGTAAAAGCAGCATTATCAAAATAGTCATCATCGCGATTTTCTAATATAAAATCTATTATCTCATCAATAATATGATCTTTTATTTGTTTTCTTGTTACTAACATTAATTACCTCTTTATTTTAAATTCAAAATCGTTATCAAAAATTTCTTCTTGACCATCATCGAATTTTAATTTATAAATAATTTTATAAACTCTGTCAGGATAAAAACCATTTAACCATTGAATAAAATAATTACTTTTAGAATCACAACTTATTTTAGTGTAATCACTAAAAGGAATTATAAATTCATCGGTTGCAACATCTTTTATTGCATATGAACCACTACCTTCAGGAATATATGAACCTGTAGCATCTTGAACAGATGTAGTAAATGTTTTTTGAATATATCTTTCTCTAACTTTAAGTCTAAATTTTATCTTATCATCTTCTTTATATGAATCTTTCAATCCAGTCATATAAATATACTTGTCTCCTGTTCCAGTCAGACTAGCAGAAATTAAGCTACCGGTGTTTGAGCCCGTACAAGGAAGATGATCATCCCACCTCACTTCAAGTTTTGGTGCATATATTGTGTTTGTATTTTTTGAGAAAAATTTTAAATTACCAAATGTTGTAGAGTCTGTTTCTTGACTGCCACTAAATCTAATTAACATTCCATAGTTTTTAAATTCACGATTTATCCAAGCATTAACCATATTCGTTATTTCAGCTTCAACATCAGGTGATTGATTAGAAAATGTCTGACTTGATGCACTTTGTGGTGATACACCACCAAATATAGGAACAAATTTTCCACCACCATTTCCCCAAGCAGTAGCAGATGCACCAGTTGGATTACTACGATTTTCCCAACTACATCCATTTGTATTTTTAGGACTATCTCCAAATTTACCTGTACCCTCAACCCAAGATTGTGAAAGTGGTTGAACTGCCAAAGAATAATCTGTCTGTATATCGGAGTTACCTTGAGCTTCATAAAGTTTTAAATAATATTTAGCATTTGATTTTATTGTGCCATTAGCTACAGATTTAGAAAGTTCAGTAAATTCTGTTCCTGAAAATTCAATCAGAGCCCTTGTCGGATAATCAAATGAATTATTTGAAAAAACTTTTTTAACTTCTAATATTTCATCTTGACCAAAATTTTGGTCTGTTTCTGTTACACCTGTAACCTTATTAGATCCACTTGATATCCAAGTGTCTTTTGTTGGAAAAATAAAATGATGCATTATAATACCACTCCTCTTATATTTTTTCTTGGAAATTTTAATTCAAAAGTAGAAGGATCTACTGATGGGAGTATAACTCCTGGAGATACAAAGTTAGGTCCTTCTTCATAAAATTGTGAAAAGTCATACTGCCAACCATAATTACCATCACCACTTGGATTGTTTCCGGTTGGATAATTAATATTGTAATCCCACAACACTGTTAAACCAGTATCTATACCAGGTAAACTTCTGTCATTTGATAAATTTGAAAAATCTTGAGTTAACTCTACCCAACTAACAGATCTAACACCATCTACATCCATAAGTTGATATTCTAAATCTGATGTATATATTGGTTGATGAAATTGCATTTTGTCTATATTAAAATAGTCTGTAATAACTTCTATGCATTTTAATTTAACATCAGCTTTATTAGATGAACGATGAGCGACAACTTCAAACGCAACACCAAAGTTAACTATCTTACCATCTTGTATATGCACATTATCGGAAACCATTTTGTATTGACTTAAATAATTTTTTACATTTTGTTTCAATGGATGTGTTACACCACCATTAGACCCTGTTGGTAAAGTTACTAAATTTTTATTAAAATTATAACCCAACACATATACATCAATTGTAGCTAAAGCACCAGCACCCAAGTCTGATTGAATTGCATTGTATGAATTATAAAAATTTTGAACTTTTGACATAGAATCTATTAAACCACCTGTCATCGTATTACCATCCGCAACAGATTGTGATACAGCATCATATAATTGTTCGTAGTCTGCTCCTGTCAAATTGTTATCAGAATCAAAATCAAAATTTTGCATTAAATCATAAGTTCTACTACCTTCATCATTTATACCAGATCTAACTGCGTAAACTTTAGCTAAACCTCCAAACTTCGGAGGTAAACTCATAACACGAGTTTCATAATCTTCTTTAGTTACACATCTGTTTTGTGTTGCAAAAAATGCTTTTGCTTTTTTTCTAATTTCTTCTACTGATTCCGCGTCACTTCCACCGAACGCAGGTTCATCATTAGTAATTGTTAAATTTTTTCCACTGGTATTACCTGATAATGTTTCTGAACTAATTAATGTATTTAGTTCACCTACAGCTACATTAGATGATACACCACCACCAACTCTATATTTAACTATTAATGTAGTATTTGATGGTGTCTCTCCCAAAGTTCCTCTTTGATTTTGTGACATTGGGTCTAATGGCAAATCTAATGAACCAGTTACCTGGTCACCAGCTATTGTAAAACCAATTGTATCAGAATTTAAAAATTCATTTGCTGTTGATAATTGTCCATTTCTCATTACACCATTACCAAATACAAGTGATGTAGTGTCATCATCATTAACTTGAGTTATAAATCTTTTTGATGTCTTGATATATCTTAAAGTGTATGGTACTGCTAAGTTTAATGCATTACCATTAGTAGTGTTATCTTCAACTGCAGTATTCCTAATACCGTCTGCAGTAAAGTGTGTATCTATTGCCACTTTATCTTGTGCTAAATAGTCAACTTCATAATATTTTGCTCCTGTATTTTGATCTTCAACTGATATTATATCTATCACATTCGTATCATTTAAATTTAATTTTAAAAATTGTACAGGTGCACCAATTGTAAATGTTTGTGTTTTTGTTTTACCTGATATAGCTTTAACATTTCTAGTTAATGTATATTCAGTTACTATACCATTGTCATCAAAAGTACTTTCAATTGGCAATATGTTATCAATTGAACTACTTGTTGTAAAATCTACAACATCCAATGTTTCAAAAAATATAGTAGAATCTGAATCTGATTGTACTTGTAATCCTTTGTTTAAAATAACCGCATCACCATAATTTGGCTTTTTATCATTAATATCCGTTGTAACACCAACAGTTTGTGTCACTTTTAAATTAACATAAGCAGGTATAGTTGGTTTTACTTTATAACCCAATGTTTTAGCCAAGTTAATCATATTTCTTCTTTCTTGTGCCAAGGGCAAAAACATTTCTTTATATTGTTGGTCAATATAAAAAGATAAAACATCACCAACATATGCAGACATCTCTATTAACATCATACCAGGAGATGTTTCGTTAAAATCTTTATATGAATTTGGAAAATATGTTTTGGCATATTCAATTAAATTAGCTTTAAATGTATCAAAATCTTTATTTAAATAATTTATATTTGTTGTTTTTATATCTTTATTTGAATAAGGCATTTATTATTCTCCTATACTTACCTGTATTGATTCCGTAGTTCTTGGATCTTTTTTTATATTAAATGTAACTGAAATATCAATACCATTATTGTTTGATTTTGATTCGATAACTTTTAAATCTTTTAAATCAACAAACGGTAACCAATATTGAAAAGCATCTACAATATCATTTTCAATTTGTATAATTGTATCAGCAGTCATTTGTTCAAATAAATATTTTCTTAAATTTAATCCTAAATTAGGTTGCATTAATCGTTCACCTTTTTGTGTCAATAATAAAGCTTGAACATTATTTTTTACTGCCGTTAGAGTAGTATCAGAAGTTTCAAACCAACCTCTTGAACTATTTGATTTTCTCAAAGGTAATTCTAAACCAATAGAAATATTTTTATTTCGATCATTTATATAAGGTTTTTTTGATAAGTTTCTAATAGCCATTATTATAAATCCTTAACATCTTGTTTCATTAATCTAACTTCTGTTTTTCTTTCATTCGTTTCACCGACAGGATTATTTCCTATATAAGCATATCCTTTTGATTTCAAAATACCACCTTGACCACCTGCTTTTTTTAAAGTAAGTTTTGGTAACATAACACCCTGTTTACCTTGTGTAACAGTTCCAAGTGCGGGTGCGTTTGTAGCTCCTTGTGATACAGTTGGTCCTCCAGTAGCAGAAACGCCTGTCGTATTTACTGCAACACCCGGTGGAACTGTAGTTTGTACTGTTGGCATTACATCTGCAAATCTAGGACCTGTTGTTTGGAAGTCTTCTACTTCTAAAATAGCTTTCATTTTTTGTATTCTAAATGGTTGTTTTAATAACCAATCTTTAAAGCCATCTGCTAATTCCTGTGACAAATCCATCATTAAATCTGCCTGTTCTCCTTTTAAGCTTTTTTCATCGGAATAAATAGTTAGTATTCTTTCAAAAGCTCTATAAATAGATTGAGTTAATGTTTTTGTTTTAGCCATTAGTAATACCTTTTTTCTTATCAATAGCTTTCATCAATCCACTATAATCTTTAGTTAAAAAATCTGCAGTTTTTCCATCAACAGTTACAGGTGCATTGGGATTACTATTCATCATATCACCATATTGTCCTGACATCACATCATTCATTTTACTTGAATCAAATGTACCACCACCCATTGTTTTCCACTCATCAGCAGCTGCAGTCTCTTTCATCACTTCATTTAATACAGGGTCTTTTACAAAATTTATTTCTTTTCCAATAGCATTTGTAACTTGTTTTTGTTGTGGGATTGGACTTCTTACTGGTTTTTTCAATTCAGTTATTACTTCTTTGATTGCCATAGCAACTTCTTCCCTAACTATTGTTCTTATTATTGTTTTTAATTCTGACTTTTTCATTTATTACCTCATTTGTTTTATATTATTTACTACCATTAGATTCAATAAAATGATATTCACTATTAAATGGAGCTACAGCTTTACTTCCTAATTTTTGTTTAATAGACAAAACTTTTTGTAATGTTGCTGGATCTATTGGTCCTGAAATACCAGCTATACAACCTGTAACCTTTAAAGATGTAAATATATCAACTATTTCATCCAAAATAACTCTCAATTGTTCACCCATAACCATTGGCTCTGATTTATCAGTAGCTGTCTGTCCTAAATAAATATTAGAAGATTCAATAATTGTTTCATTTTCAGATATTATTTCAAATTTATTTCCTGAACCTATTACTGTATTTCCAAAAGAAGATAGATATAATCCCTGTTGTTTTGAGTTTATGGTTATTCTATCAGATGATTGTAATATTTGTGGTCCTTCATATTCATAATCAAATTTTTCACCACCGATTATTCTATTAGGTTCTTCTCTATTATCACTACCCAATACAAATGGTAATGGTATCACATCTTCACCATCAAAATCTTTATCATTTGGAAAGTGATCTTTTATTGCACCAAAGCTTGATAATAATATAGAACAATCATCTAACAAACTTTCAGCTGCATTATTATTTAATCTACCATTTGAAAAAATCATATATGGTTTATAATCTCTACTACCTATTCGGATACTATTACCATGTCTACCTTCAAATAACATATCACCGTGTATATCATTTAAAGCTTTATTATCCGAATCTATATCATCTAATTTATCATTGTAAAATTTTTGTAATCTACTTTGTTCCTTTAATGGAAAATTTTTAGATACTCCTCTATCGTCTCCTGTTTTTTTAGTTTTAGTTTTTGTAATATTACCCAATACATCTTTTTTATTTAAATGATCTATATTGAAGTTTGGACTATTTACTGTATTTAAAGGACCTAAATAATAATTGACACCTCCTATTGTACATAATAAAACTGGATCACCTGCTACAGGAACATCAACTTGTCCTCTGAACATTGGATAGTATCTTTTTTTAATAGTAGATTTAAATTTTAAGGTTTCTCCACCAGTTACATGTGATTTTGCCATAATACTATTAATATCTCTAGAAGTATTAAATGCTTTAGATTTATGACTCGTTACTACATCCAATACTACTCCAGGTACAAATTGTAAATATACAGATTGTGGTTTTCCAGTTCCACCAAAAACAGAATTTTTTTCATTTGATTTTACTTGTGTAAAAGTTGAACCCATTTAACTCTCCGTAATATTTGGATTATTTATTGTTTTATTTTTTATACCTTCAAGTCTAGCTTGTTCTTGGTTCAAATCATCCACAGTATCTTGTAATGTAGACATTAACTCATCTTTTTCAGCTTCTGATAGTAACAATGTTTCGTCATTAGAACCAGAACTTTTTGATATTATTCTTTGTAATACACCAGCTAGTTTAACAAGATGTTCGTCATTTTTTACAGCTGTTTCCATATACTCTTTTATAATTGGAGCAACCATAACAACATCGTCTATTGTCTGAATAAAACCATGTATTTCTGATATTAGTAAATCGATTTGAACTTTACGTTTTGTAGTATTTTCGTAAATATCTTTTGTTAAGTCTTGAAAGGTTTTTCCTTCAAATATTTCATTATCATCTTTCATTATATTCCTCTGGTTATTAGATGTACCAATTCATATATAAATATAAAGATTGTTAAAATATAAGGATAAATAAAAAAAACCCATCGGTTAAAATGGGTTTTTTGTTATATTTTGTAATTATTTAATTAAAAAAACTTATTTTTCAATGATTTTTGTTTACCATCTATTCTACCATTTTTATAATATTCTTTTGATAATTTTTGATAATGTTTTTTTAATGTATTTACAACAGAAGTTATATGAATAGTATTAACATCTGTCATTTCTCTTATTAAAATGTATAGTGATTTTTTATTAAAATTTTCAATCTCATCTCTTTTTTTAAATAATTCTAATATAGCATATGCAATATTTATATCTTTTTTTCTTGAAAAAATATTTAATATATTATCTTCAAAATATTCAACAAGTTCATTTGTTAATTGAAATAAATCTTCAGCTATTTCAGCATCTCTTGTAGAAGACATTGTTTGTAAAACATCAACACTTTTATGCAGTTTTAATTTTTTATAATTATTATTATTATGTAAAATCAAATAATTTTTAGCTACGACTGAAAAGTAACTAAATGCTTTTGAACCTTTTGTATGGTCATACTTATGCATATTCATTACCATAAAGGCAACCACTTCAGCCTTTACATCTTCAAATCCATAATCAAAATAAGTAAACTTAAATGTATTGATTATATTTTCAGATAACTTATCAAATGCAGTATGTATCTCATTTTGATATATTCTATTTCTTTTAACCTGTTGAGTTTGTTGATCTAATGCGTTATATCTTATAATTGCATCTTGTACTTCAGGTCCAAAATATAACCTCTTTTTAGCTTTTCTAGGCATTTTCTTTCTCCTCTAATTCAAATATATCATCTAAAATTGATTGAATTTCTTTTATCTCTTTGAAGAAAAAACCAACTTCATCATCAGATTCAAATGTTCCTTTAGAATCAATTGTTTTCATTCTTTCAGTTGAAAATGTTATTATTTGTTGTATTTGTGTTATTAAGTTTTCATATTGATTTATTCTTCTTAATGAATAAAACAAAGCAGTTGTAGAAAATAAACTAATTAAAATAAATATTATAAAAAATGTCCACCACATATTATCTCCTAATTAAAAAGTTCGTCAAATTTAGCTTTCATATTTTTTATATCTTTGTCAGATACATTCTTTTTAGTGACTACTTCACCTTCATCAGAATGTTCTTCTTCACCCTGCATCCAAGTTTGTTTTTCACATATTGTAGATAACCAATCACCAAAGTGAATGATAGAACCTAAACAATGTCTTGTATCTACATAAGACTTAAAATAAGTTTCAGCTGCTGGATCAAATAATCCATCTGCACATAAAATAGCTTTATATACATGTGGGTTGACATCAATATGATATTTAGACAATAACCATAAAGCTCTATCGTGAACTGTCATATAATCTAAATCTTTATTATGAGTATACCACTCATTTAGTTTCTTCCGTCTCCAATCATCTGTTTGGTATTTATAGTAAGGTTGTGTTCCATCACCAAGTTTACCCAAGTCATGAAACATAGCTGCTAATACTACATCACAATCTGGATGAATTACCTTCACACCATTTGATTCATATTGTCTTTTAATTTTTAAAGAATTTTTAATCACATGTAATATATGGTCAAGATAACCACCTTTAAAACAATTGTGATAGTTTGGACGACCTGACGCAGGTGCTGTTTTATATTCATCTTCAAAGTCACTATGTAACTTTAGAATATTTTCTTTTTGTTCACCTTCAAAATGTTCGTC
>MDSZ01168568.1_pt1 | contig 11409 bp, 3 predicted proteins | sample 811201 | NCBI WGS metagenome assembly MDSZ01 (sample SAMN05326647, study PRJNA326480) | marine metagenome | isolation source: seawater | place: Indian Ocean: North | collected 2010 | reverse complement strand
GCTGGACGGCATGGTGGAGTCGAGAAAGTGCGAGTTTTTTCTTCTTCTCCTGCGGGCTCGAAATGGCGTCGCCGCGACCCCCCGACCGCGCGCGCCCCCCGGGCTCGTCGCCGCGATGTGGAGGCCACATCCATCCCCTGCCCGCGCACCTCGCACTCGTCGACCGCCGTTGGGCCTGGACGCACCGCGAGTGGTAGTGGAGAGCCAAGGACATGTTCCCCGTCGAGGAGAACCCCTATCACGAGGCGGCCGGACACGAGCGGCGACATGCGCATTCCGATAATCCCGTCATCTTCAAGGGCCACCTCGAACGGCAGCATCCGGGTTACGTCGAGCGCGAAATCGCCACTTGCGGCGCCCGCGCCGCTGCCGCCCGCGGCACCTCCGCCGCCGACGCAAGAAGGGACGTACGACTTTGCGTCGCGAGGTAGTGGGCTCGGCGGGCTCTGCGGCTCACGCGATAGAGTGAGGTTCAAGACGCCCTCCGCATCCGGTGGAGCGGGCAGCATGTTGCCGTACGCATCGTAGCAGTGGAGCTGCAGCTCCACAGGAACGCCGGCGATGCACGCGACCGGCCGATGCCCACCGTCAACACCGCCCTCCGCGCCAATTACGCGCTCGCAAGAGAGGGCTCGCACGAGGCAGTTGGCGGGTGTGAGCTCGGACGGCTCCACGCACAACTTGAGTACTCGCCCCGCCGAGCGCGCAGACGCCACCTGCCGCCGGGACGACGGCGACTGCGGGTGCGCAGTAGCGAGGACGAGCTGGTACTCGCCCGCGCGGAAGGCTGTGACGCGTAAGTCGTGGTTTCCGTTGAGACGGTCGCTGTGCTGCCATGTCATGACCGGCGCGCCCATCGGATGCTCTGACGGCGGCGGGCCTGAGAGCTGCTTCAGCTGAAGCTTCATGTCGCCGCCATCGGCGAGGGCATTCTGGAAGCGATCGAACCCGATCACACGCAGTGTGAACGGTACGCCCGCCACGAGCGCCGCCGCCTGCTGGAGTACCACCTGAGAGTGGCGCAAGCAAAGCGTCGCCGGGGCGACCGTCAGCGGCACTAGGACCGCCATATCACTCACCCACTCGTGGCTTTCTCGCCGTGCCTCGCGAGCGCCGGCGACCGACGCCCCGGCCAGTGCGCTGCTAGCAACACCACTGCTGCTGTCGGTGTCACGAGCGCCGTGAAATCCGCCGAATTCGACATCTATGCGCACGATCAACGAATAAGCCCCAGCGACGACGAGACGATCCGAGCGAACGTCAAATGCGTCGTCGCAAGCGCGCGTCGTCTGGAGCGGGGTGCCGTGTTGCGCGAGCGCTTCGAAGCTCGTGCCACCGGCGAGGCGGTGCACAGATGGGCCGATTGGCTCCGCCTCCACTGGAACGGCCTGCGATACAGGCGTCAAGAGTGCTCCACGTGAGGTCCCAACTGCCCCGGTGCGACGATGTGGCGACTGAGCGGCCGTCAGAGGTGATGTTGCTGAAGGGTTGAGGGTCGAGGTGCCAGACACGGTGTGCCGCGCGTGCAACGCCCGACTTATAGCACCTTCCCACTCCTCAGGAAGCTGTGGCGGCGAGAGCTCACTCCTCGCCCCAGCGCTACTGTTGCTGCCTTCGCAGCAGGGGGCTGTGCCGTCGGATGGTTTCTCAAGGGCGTGACGCAGCGTGCGGCGCATCAATGCCTCGGTCCCCTGCGAGAGGGGACCAGTCGAAGCTGCGGGGCGCATGCCGGCGGCGACTGCGCCGCCAGCAGACGCGGGCACTACGAATGCGTGTACGCCGGAGACGCCGGCGGCGGTGTTCCCAAACGCGTCTCGTAGCCTGACAGTAGCGTGCAGCAGCCCGGCCTCCGCTGAGCGCACCTCGACGGCGCAGCCGTGAAGTGCCAGTGGCGCCGGTTCGACATTGAACCGCATCGGGGAGCCGCGCACGTGCGAGCCGCCGAAGGTGACGGTAACTTCGTGCCGACCCGCCACGAAGAGCACTCCGCGCACCTGCATCTCGCCGCTCGCCAGCAGGTGGCATGCACCCGGTAGTGAGCGCCCGTCGGCTCCCGTGAAGGTCACAGTGGGGTAGCTCAGGAGCTGCGCGTCGAACGTAACCCCGCGGCCACTGTCGGTGCCGCCACGACTCAAGGCATCTGCTGTCACTCGGGGCAACGGCGGGCTCGTCGACACCTCCCAGGGCAGGGGCCCGCGCCCGCTTCGCACCGCCGCGCTGTCGGCCCCGTCGGTATCGGCGCGGCAGAGGCGGAGCACATTGGAGAACTCGTCTCGGGCAACAAGGCGCAGCGTGAAAACGCGTCCCGCGCGTACGGAGTAGGCGTGCTCGCCGTCCCCGCCCCCGGCGTCCCCTGCGCCGTCGGCATCTGCTCGGGCCCCGTGCAGACCAGCGTCCTGCACGATGGCAGGTGGGTAGAGCTCGCAGTGGTGGGCGGCGGACGCTCGCGGCGACACTTTGAGGAGGAAGGGCGAGCCTCGGATGTTCGACTTCACCGACTGGGTACCGTGCATCACGTGTAGCAGGAAGGCGCCAGCTCTCGCCGTTTCGTATGTCACCGTGAAGCTGCCATCACCGTTGTCCCGCGCTGCTACGCTAAAGACGCCAGCGCCGTCGGCATCGGCCACGCGCGGCGTGCCCGACGGAGGTGCCGCCACGGCGAGATCAGAAAAGGCGTACGAGTTCGTGTCTGTGCACCCAAGCGTTGCATCTTCGTCAACCGCGGTGACCCGCACCGAGAAGCGAGAGGTGCCCTTCGGCACGAGACGCCCTGCCACGTCCTTCCGCAACAGCACGAAGGCCGTGGGATCGCCCGCCCGCGCTGCTCGGAGGCCCGCGCCCTCAGCTTCGCACTGGCCAGCGAGCACCGGGGCCTGCTTCGCAACGAGCGTGAACGGCGAGCCGAAGATATGCACACCCTTCTTGCCGCCGCGCACGTGGACCTTGTAATGCCCACAAACGGCGATATCGTATTCAACAACGACGGCACCCTCGCTGTCGACGCTCAGCCTCGGTGTAACCGTCTGCTTGCCTCGGATTGTGACGGAGAAGACATCGGGCGTCGCGCGCGTCGGTCGAAACAGCGCATCGCGCGGCTGGATGACGAAACGGCCAGGGTGCCGCGCGTACGCCGACGTCAGCCCATCCCCCTCAACTGTCGAGTGCTCCGCGACCAGGACCGATGCGATAGGGCCGTCGCCGTCGCCCGATGGTGCGCCAGCCGGCGGCGCCCCGGGCAGGGAGGGTTTCGCGAGTGCTCGTCCAAATGCATGTCCGCCTGTGCGGCCCGCACGGCGTTGCGACAACGCGCCGTCGCTGCAGCTGCTAGGGGCGGCGCCGCGCGCTGGCATTGTGGCGGCTGCGATCGCGTAGCCTGCCGAGAGCTGATTGAGGTACGCCGCCTGCTTCACGGCGCGCGTTGCGAACCAGCGGAAGCCTTTGAGCAGCCGCTGCTGCGCATACGCCGGCGATGCCGACCACTGCTGCTCAGCGCACGCGCGCTTCCACTCGCTCCACGCGCCCTCCGCCCGTTGCTGCTCGCGCACGAACGCAAGCGCCGGGTCCTCTTGCGCCATGTCCTCCGGTGTCTTGCCGGCGACAGCGTCGCGGCCCATCGCGCGGGAGTACAGCGCCGAGGCCTCCGAGGCGCGCGTCTCGTCACCACCCTTATCCGGATGATTCCGAACCATCCACCGCTTGAACAGCCGGCCGAGCTCCACCGTGTGCAGTGAGAGCGGTGCGCGGTCGGGCGCGAGGATGAACCAAATGTTCTGGGGCTCGATCGGCGGAGGCTTGCGCTTCAGCGCCGGTGGCGGCGTCGCGCGCGCGTACTGTCGCCGCCATAGCTGCAGCGGCGTGGGGCGCGAGGGCGGTGCTGGCGCGGTGGCGAGGAGCTGCTGGGCGAGCGCGGCGAACGGCGGATGGGCGGACTGGACCGCCGCCGACGACTGGAGCAGGGTGAGGTTGTGCTGCAGCTCCGACTCGCGCTGCGCGGCTACGGGCTCGTCGGCGACGTGAAGTACACGTGCGTCCTCGAGCAGCTCGAGCATCGCGTACAACTGTGACATCGGCTCGTCGAGCTTCAGAGACTGTGCGAGCGCAAGTGCAAGCAGCACGTGAAGCTCGGACGAAGCGACATCGAGCAGGCTTCCTTCGGCGAGCCCGCGCTTCGCCACCGGGACAGCTGCCGCCCATGCAGCAGCGCACGAGCTACACCAGCCACTCTCGTCCTCCGATGCGGTCGCGTTGGTATTCATGAGCTGTTGACAAAAATCCACCTGGCGCTGGTCCTTCGGTTTCGCCGCGAAAGAGCCAAGCGAGGTTCGCATCGGAAGGCGAGCTGTGGGAGACGGCGGCAAGCTTTGTAGAGAACCTAGAAAACAGTCACCTCGTCCTGCCTATCCTTAGACGTCCCCTGCCGCGAGCTGATCCTCGAGAGCGGCGAGTTGGCGCAGCTGTTGCTCGGCGCGCGCCGCCATAGCCGTCACCGAGCCGACGGACTGCGGCCGCGACGAGTGCGCGCCGGCGCCGCCGCTGACATCGTCGTCGTCGTCGTCGTCGTCGTCGTCGGTGCCGCTGCCACCCAGCAGTGATATCGAGCCCCGACGCCACGCAGCCGATGAGGCGGACGCGGGCGGCGGCGAATCGTCCTCGCCAGCGTGCCCGAGAGGCAGCACGAGTGCCGACGCGGAGAGGGGCACGCACGTCGACTCCGCGGAGAGCGACGCCCACAACGCCGCCCCGCGCGCCGCGCCGGCGCTTGTTGTAGCTGAAGCTGCTGCCGCCCTTTCGGATGCGGGTGACAGTCGAGCGTCAGCAGCGGCAACAGCTGCCGGCTGCACTCCCCCGGTCCCGGCGCCATCGCCCATCTCCGGCGTCACTTCTTGCAGCGTCAGCATGCGCAGCCGCTCCTCGGCGCGCCGCATCAGGGAGTCGAGCCCCGGCGTTTCTGCACGACTCCGCCCGCCACCAGCCGCACCCGCGCTCGGCGGCGCGGAGCCTCGCCGTGCCGTCACGGCTGGCGATGACCCCGGCCGCGACTCGTCGGGATCGGAAACTGCACGGCGGCCGGCGGAGGCAGGCCGGCTGCGGGACGTGCCGTGCATGTGGGGAGGCGGCCCCAGGGTCGAGGAGTCGGCGGCGGCGGCGGCGGCGGCGGAGCCTTCGAAGACGGGCTGCAGCGCGCTGAGGTGCCGCCGAACGCCGCGCGTCCAGTCTGGCTGCGACGGCGGGGGGGCGTCTGGCCCTCGCGCGTACGTGCACGTATATGGCCGCTCGCCCGCAGCAAGGCTCGGCACTTCTTCCAGCGAGCGTCGAAGGGCCTCCTCGGCAGGGTAGACGAGTTGGGAATCGGTACGGAGTGAGTGGCGGAGCGAAGAATCGACAGCGGTCTCGATGTGCTCGGTGGCATCTGCGGGCACGTGCGGCGCGGCGCCCTGGCGGTCGGGCAGCAGCGGCGACCATCCACGCGCGGCGGCGAGCTTGGAAGGAAGGGCCGGCGACAGCCCGGGTAGAAGGAGCCGCTCCACAGCCGCGGCTGCCGCTGGCCCGCACAGCGCCCCCGGGCTGGAGAGCGTAGGAGGAACGGCGGGTGGCAGCTCGGCCGGGGTGCGAATTGGACGCGCCGATGGGTCGATGTACGGTGTGCGCAGCATCTCTTCACGATCGCCACTCGACAAAGTGCGAGGAGGGGCACGACGGCCGCGCGGCGACGCGGGCGGCTCGGGCGAAGATTGCTGCAGGTCGGCCATCGCCTCACCGCCCGCCCATGGGTGTGGATGGGACGGGGGCGGAGGGGGCAGCGGCGCCGTGCCGTGCGATCCCGAATGCTGCGATGAGTGCTGCGGCGGCTGATGCTGGCATGGCGCCATTTGCGTCGACGGTTGCTGTGGTGGTTGCTGTGGGTGTTGCTGCTGCCAGTGAAGGCCGCCGGGACACCGCGGCTGTGCTCCCGGCGGTGGAGCGCACGCAACCGCCTCGCCCCACTGTTGCTGCTGATAGTGCTGCTGGGGCGGCGGCGGCGGCGGCGGGAGCGGCGGCGGCTGTGGCGGCGGTGCCGGTGCAGAAGGCGCCATCTGCTGGCGCGAAGGCAGCTGCGGCGCGTCGGGGAGAGCTGGCATCTCTGCGAGACTGACGAGCGTTGGCACAGCGGAGGCGGCAGCGGCGGGCTGCGCGGTGGTTGCGACGGCGGCGACGGCGGCGTGCAGCTGCTGCGCGTGTTGCAGCATTGCCCGCTGCTGCATCTGCTGTTGTTCGACCATAGCTTGCATCCATTCCTTCTGAGCCTCCCGCTGCGTCTCGATCTCCCTCGCCATCTGCTTCTTGAGCGAATCACGCTCACGCTCAAGCAGGTCTGCGAGCCGCCCCTCGTCGTCGTCCGCGCTGTCGCTGCCGCCGCCGCGCGCGCCACCGAGCAGTGGCACTGAAACCGCAGGCGGCGGCGGCGGCGGCGGCGGCTCACTGCTGCCCTCTCCGCGCGCGCGCCCGCGGCTGCGGCGACCGCCAGGCGCTGCGTTCGGAGGAGGCGGCGGCAGCGGCGCCTCGGGCGACTGACCACCGCGTACCTCGCTGCCACTGTCGGATTGTGGCGGTGCCGCTGTTGCATTCCTGCCGCGAGCGGCTGCACTAGCCTGCTCCCGCGCCTCCTTCTCCGCCACGCGACGGTGATACTCCTCCGCCTGCTGCCTCAGGCGGTCCTCCTGCGTGAGGCACGAATGCGTGGTTGCGCCGGTGCCGGCGGAATCGCCGACTTCGCCTGCGCCGCGAGTGGTGACGAGGCCATGCCGCTCCGCTTCCTTCGTCTCTTCCGCCATCGCACGCTCGCGGCGCTCGTGCGCCGCAGCGTCCTCGAGCTGCTGCCTCTCGCGGAGAATGCGTGCCTCCTCTCTCGCATCATCGGCATCCATGCGACGCTTCTCCGCCGCCCTCGCTTCGGTGCGCTCGCGTACCTGTGGTAGGAGAATGCGGCGAACGCGGCCACGTGAGGTTTGAGGCGGTGGGTGCACAGAGACAACGGCACACGCCTGCTCGGCGAGGGCCTGCTGCATCTCCGCCGCCTCGCGCTGCCGTCGCATCGCCGCCTCCCGCTCAGCTGGTTCCATTCCACCCTCGCTTACGCGCAGCCGGCGCCCGCCCGCCGCAACCGGCGCCGCTTCGCCGCCAGCCCCGATCCGCGCAGATGCCGTTGCCGCCGGCGACGGCATCACCGCGTTGCATCGAGCCTTGGGGTTCGCACGCACGTTACCGTGGATGTCGCGAAGCGGCGCGCCCGCGCCGGGACGGCCGAACGGATTGGTCTCGGCGCGGGCTTCGTCGCGAGCAATCTCGGCGTCGAGCCGCGCCTTCTCTGCGGCCTTCCGCTCACGCACCTGCGGCCGCGCGATGACGGGATGGGAAAGTGGCGAGATTTGAGGCGGGTTTGGTCCAAGGGCTCAAGGGTTCCGCGAGCACCTCTTCACGTTGCTTCGCGAGCTCCTCGGCATATACCATCTTGTCCGAGTGCTGCTTCTCAAGAAGTGCGCGGGGCCCACGGTCGTATAGTCCTGACAGTTTGCCGCGAGCCGCCGCGCCCGCGGCGCGAAAGGACCCTGGCGGAGGCCGCTGCGCCTCGGCCGACATCGGCGGGGACTCACCGGCGAAACCGATGCCGGCCGCCATCGCACCCGGGCGCGAGGCACGCCGGTCGACCTGGTGCCTCTGCCGGCGCTTCTCCTCGACCTGAGCTTCGAGCGCAGCCGCGTACTCCTGCTGCTGACGCCGCCGCGCTTCCGCGACTGCCTCCGCTTCCACCGCCGACCCCGCATGGCCTACCGCTAGGTCGGCGCCACCCAAAAAGACGCGATGCCCGAGAGCGCCACCTTTCACACCGAGGCGGCGCTCGCGGCTCTCCTGCTCGCGCTGCTGACGCTCGCGCTGCTGCCCTTCGAGCGCCGCCGCGTACTCCTGCTGCTGCCGCCGCCGCGCCTCCGCCGGGAACTCGCCGCCAATCTTTGGTGGCGAGGCCTGCCCTGGCGGCGTAAGCACCCCTCGGCCTCCGCCCGGGCTGCGATCACGGCCGCCTCGGCCGCCGCGATCCTTGTGAGCCATCTGCTCTTCGAGCGCTGCGGCGTATTCTTGCTGCTGCCGCCGCCGGAAGTCCTCCGCCGCGTCGCGCGCCGCCGCGCTGCTGCCGTCGCCAGCGATGACGGCGGCGCCGAAAGAAAGGCGGCGCTCGCGGCTCTCCTGCTCGCGCTGCTGACGTTCCTGAAGCTGCTCCTCGAGCGCGGCCGCGTATTCCTGCTGCTGCCGCCGCCGAGAGTCTGCTGCGTCGCGCCCACCGGCGACGCCATCCGCATCCCCGGCGCCCCACGCACGTTGCTCGAGGGCACCGCGACGTTGGTCGCGCTGGCGCTCGCCGATCTGTGCCTCCAGTGCCGCCGCGTACTCCTGCTGCTGACGCCGCCGCTCGGCCGCCGCACCCACCCTGCCGGGAGCATCGTCGGCGCCGCCGCCGCCATCCACCGCGCTGCCGCCGTCGCCCTCGCTTAGGCCAAGTCGGTTCTCGCGACTCTTCTGGTCGCGCAGCTGCCGTGCCGCCACTTGCCCCTCGAGGGCTGCCGCGTACTGCTGCTGGTGCCACCGCTTGTCTGAGTGAGCGGTGCGCACAGGTAGTGCCTGACCCGCCAACTCGTCCTCCAGTGCTGCGCCAGACGACGCCCCCCGTTGCCGCGCAGCCACCTGGTCATCCAGCGCCGCAGTGTACTCTTGCTGCTGCCGTCGCTTGCTTTCTAGCGTCAACGGCGCGGCGTTGCCGCCACCGCTGCCGCCACCCGTATCCCCGCCGGCAATGAGACCCAGTCGGTTCTCGCGACTCTCCTGGTCGCGCAGGTGCCGCGCCGCCACTTGCGTTTCGAGGGCTGCCGCGTACTGCCGCTGATGATGCCGGCGGTCAGTACATGCGGCGTTTACAGCGACAAGCGTGCTCGCATGCTCTTGCTCGTGCTGCCGCCTTCGCGCTTCTGCCGCCGCGAAGAGATCACCTCCGTCGCCGTTGCAGCGGCCGATGTTTTGCTCGCGGCCTTCCCGCTGTTGCTCGTTGAGCGCAGCCGCATATTCCCGCTGCTGCCGCCGCACCTCCTCGCGACGTGAGGGGGCCGCTTCGCGGCGCTCGTTATTCCCGGAGTCCGCCGTAAGCGCCGCGGCCGGCGGCGCGCCATCCCTTGCCATGCCGTCGTCATGCCCTGTCAATTCGTGTCCACCCCGGTGGCTCGAGCTAGGGACGTGGCCTGGGTGTACCGGTGGCGGCGCCGGCTGCTCGGGCCCTCTCACCTGGCGCTGCTTGAACTCGCGCCGCTTCGCCTCATACGCCTCGTCGCGCCGGTTCCGTGCGTGGCCCGCGCCACACTCGCCTCCGATCGTGGGCTGCCCTCGAGCGACGCATTGCGGACGCGCCTGGTCGTACACCCCGCCATGGCGGCTTTGCGTGGCAGGCGGGTCGAAGAAGCGGCCACCGGTCGCCGTAGGCCGCACGCCGCCTCCCGGCTGTAGCCGTGCCGGCTGCACCACAGCCAGGGACCTGGCCGCCGCCGGCGAGCGCGCTCGGCCCGCCTGCTGTTTTAGCTCATCCATGTCGACACCGAGCCGCCTCGCCGCGTTGCCGATCTCTTTGCCCTGCTGCCGCAAGAGTGAGTCGAGGTCAGAATCGGCCGCGTCGCCCGCAAGAGCCGCCATGTGCTGCAAATTCTCGGCGCGCTCGAGCAGTTTCGCTTGCTGCCTCTCGCGCTGTTTTGCCGCCGCCTGTGCGTGGAGCTCCTCCACGTAGTCCATTTCGCTGAGAGGCATACGTTGCGAGCGGCCCATCGACCGTTGCGTTCGCGTTGTAGGAGCGTGGAGAAGCAGGCTTGCAGAGCTACCGTAGAGTACTGTGGTCACGGTGACTATCGCACCCCTGGTTCGCTGCTTCATCGATCGCAGCGGCGTGGTTCATAGATGATATGCTAGATCCGTTACTCTAAACACGGCTAGTGCGCTCCAATTCCCACATCCCTGTACGTACGGTAGCGTGTCAGCCGCCCTCGGCCTCGTCGTCGCTAGAGGAGTCAGTGAGCTCAGCACCGACGGCGTCGATCGGCTCGCCCGTGCTGCTGCCAGGCGGCGCTGCGTCAGCGCGCGGTACGCTCGTCGTGCCTGGCGCGGCGAGAGCACGCTCCATAAACCGCTCGGTAGCACTGGCGTCGGCCTCGAGCGGCGCAGCGGCGAAGCTGCCCTCGGCGGTGTCGCCGGCGTCGCCTGCGCTCACCTGGCACGCCCGCGTAAGTCGCGCGAGGTGGTCGTCGCCGTCGTCGGCACCAACGCCGGCCGCTGCGCCGTTGTCAGACGACGGGCGGCGGCACGCCGCGGTGGCGCGCAGCTCGTCGAAAACCGAGCCGCGCCGCGCGGCCGCGGCCTTCGTCTCGAGGAAGGCGAGGACCAAAGCGGCGGAGCGCATCATCGAGGTCACCTTCTTCGCAGCGTTTCCTTCGGCGCGCGCCACCTTGAAGGTGCGTTGCGCATCTACGCTGACGGTGGTGAGATCGACACCGAGAGTGCGCAGATGCGCGAGCAGGTGGTGCAGGTGCTGGTCCGTCGGCCGGTAATGCCCAGAATGCAGGTAAAGCTCAGAGAGTACTCCGTCTTGGACGATCAGCTGGCCCGCTGCAAGGCACGGCCCGCCACCGAGAAAGCTCGTGTGGTGAAACGAGGCTTTCCGTTTGCGGTTGCAGAAGAGCACGCGCGCTGGTGACATGACAAAGATCCAGTCGCCCTCGCTCGTCGAGAAGAGTGAGCGCTCGCCACCGGCGTGCGCTGGGCGGTAGAAGTGCCCCGAGTGCACCTCAACCACATACGGAAGACGCTCGGCGTCGCAATCGAGGTAGGCGACGCGCTCGCGCTGCAGCTTCTCGCGCGGGCACTCCTGCAGCGAGACGAGCGGTGCTGTGTCAAGCCAATCCCAGAACGCACATGGCCGGTCCAGCCGCTCCCACTCACGGTAGTAGCACCGCAGATTCTTCGCGTATCGGTGCTGCTTGTCGGTGAGCTCGAGCCAACACTTGGGATGAGGGCTGCAGATGGGCGGATTGTTGATCCCTGCCGCCCAGGACTCCATGGAAGTGCGAGAAGAGAAAGCGTTTGGGTGATAGAGGCGTGAGGCTCAGCGTCGCCACCCAACGAGAAGGTGGGGTTAGTAAAGTAAGTAAGTGTATTGGTGATAGATGTGGAATTAGTGAGGGCTGAGATATAGATAAGAGAATTAATTAATATTGAAGATGCAGGCAGCGCCACTTGACCTCACTCGCCTGTCAGCTCGGCAAGCCACGGAGAGAGAGAGAGGCCGCTGCAAAAGGAGTTCGACAGCTGGAGACTGCTCAGAGGGCTCGGGCTGTGTTCAGTCAG
>MDSZ01009964.1_pt1 | contig 11409 bp, 14 predicted proteins | sample 811201 | NCBI WGS metagenome assembly MDSZ01 (sample SAMN05326647, study PRJNA326480) | marine metagenome | isolation source: seawater | place: Indian Ocean: North | collected 2010 | reverse complement strand
GTTTTCTGTGTCATTTGTGCAATAGAAAAATATATATTTATTATTATATGAAATCATGTAATAGCAAAAAATAAAACATTTAAATGTCAGATAAAAAACAGAAAAATAGAAGAGATTTCATATTTACTGCAACAGCAACTGCCGGAGCAGTAGGTGTTGGCGCAGCTGTATGGCCTTTAGTGGATCAAATGAATCCTGATGCATCTGTTAAAGCACTTGCTAGTACAGAAGTTGACATCAGTTCAGTGAAACCTGGACAATCTATAACTGTTGTATGGAGAGGAAAACCAGTTTTCATTAAAAGAAGAACGCAAGAGGAGATAGATAAAGCAAGATCTGTATCATTAGACGAATTAAAGCATCCTGAAAAGGATGAAGATAGAGTTAAAAATGCTGAGTGGCTAGTTATGCTTGGTATATGTACTCACCTGGGATGTGTTCCTTTGTCTGACAAAGGAGAATATGATGGTTGGTTTTGTCCCTGCCATGGGTCACACTATGATACTTCTGGTAGAATTAGAAAAGGACCTGCTCCAATAAATATGGAAGTCCCTGAATATGTTTTTTTAGATGAGAACACAATAAAGATTGGATAACAATAATTTATATGAGCGATAATAATTACACACCACCATCAAAAATCGGAAAATGGTTTAACGATAGATTGCCATTGTTAACTTTAGCAAATCACTTAACAGATTATCCAACTCCAAAAAATTTAAATTACTGGTGGACTTTTGGAGGAATTTTAACTTTTTGTTTAATAACTCAAATTGTAACTGGTCTTGTTTTAGCAATGCATTACATCGCAGATACTAAATTAGCTTTTGCAAGTGTGGAACACATCATGAGAGATGTAAATTATGGATGGTTAATCAGATATGTTCATGCAAATGGTGCATCAATGTTTTTTTTAGCAGTTTATATTCATATATTTAGATCTTTATTTTATGGTTCCTATAAATCGCCAAGAGAGATCATATGGATACTGGGTATAATAATATATTTATTAATGATGGCTGCAGCATTTATGGGTTATGTATTGCCCTGGGGCCAAATGAGTTATTGGGGAGCAACAGTTATAACAAATTTATTTAGTGCTATTCCCCTTATTGGTGAGGGAATTACAACTTGGTTATGGGGCGGTTACTCGGTTGACAATCCAACTTTAACAAGATTTTATGCTTTACATTATTTGATACCATTTTTAATACTTGGTTTAGTTGTTCTTCATATCTGGGCACTTCATGTTCCAGGCAATAATAATCCTGTTGGAATTGAAATTAAAAAACCATCTAATGATACTGTTCCATTCCATCCATACATTGTTATTAAAGATGCATTTGCTTTATTGTTATTTTTAATTATTTTTGCTTTTTTTGTATTTTACACACCAAATATTTTAGGACATGCGGATAATTATATTGAAGCTAATCCACTAGTAACTCCAGCACATATTGTTCCGGAATGGTATTTATTACCATTCTATGCAATTCTTAGATCTGTACCTGACAAATTAATGGGAGTTGTTGCTATGTTTTCAGCAATATTAATTTTAGTTGCTCTACCTTGGTTAGACACGTCAAAAGTAAGATCTGCAATATTCAGACCACTTTACAAACAGTTTTATTGGATACTTGTTATTGATGTTTTAATTCTAGGATATGTTGGAGCGATGCCAGCCGAAGGTTTATACCTTCTTGTTGCTAGGGTTGCTACAGCATATTATTTTATTCACTTTTTAATAATACTTCCTGTATTAGGACTCACAGAAAAAACTAATCCAATTCCACTAAGTATTTCTGAGCCAGTTTTAGCAGGAACCGCAATGGCAACGAGAAGTACGGGGGAAGATAAAATTGAAAGTAAATTAAAGAGTTTAGGGTGAAAAAATTAACAGCAATATTATTGTTATCAATTTTGCTTTTTCAAAATTATGCACTATCTGAAGATACAGAAAAATTACTGAAAACGGATTGGTCATTCAAGGGTCTCTTTGGAAAATATGATAGAGCCGCTTTACAAAGAGGATACCAAGTTTATACTGAAGTTTGTGCAGCTTGCCATTCTATGCAATATCTAAGCTATAGAAATCTCGCTGAACCAGGAGGACCTGAATTCTCACAAGAAGAGGCTAAAGTAATAGCCGCAGGTTTTGAAGTATTAGATGGTCCAAATAGCGACGGAGAAATGTTTATGAGGCCCGCAAAATTGTCTGATAAATTTGTTATGCCATATGATAATGTAGAGGCCGCGAAAGCAGCAAATGGTGGAGCATATCCTCCAGATATGTCAGTATTAGCTAAAGCAAGAAAAGGTGGGGCGGATTATATATACTCACTTCTTCTAGGCTATGATGATCCTCCCGCAGGTATTATTTTAGATGATGGAGTTTACTATAATAAATTTATGTATGGTAATAAAATTAAAATGCCCGTTCCGTTATCTGATGATTTAGTCGAATATAATGATGGAACAGAAGCTACAGAAGAGCAAATGGCTAAAGATGTTACAAGTTTTTTAATGTGGTCCGCCGAGCCTCATTTAGAAACAAGACACAAAACTGGTTTTAGAGTTATTATATATTTAATTATACTTACGATACTTGTTTATTTAACAATGAAAAAAATATGGTCACGTGTTGAAACGAAAGTTTAAAACATCTCCATCTTTAATAACATATTCTTTTCCTTCCAATCTCATTTTTCCGTTATTTTTGGAATTTAACCATCCGTTATTATTTATAAAATCATCATAGGATATAGTTTCTACTTTTATAAATCCCTTCTCAAAGTCTGTATGAATCTTACCAGCAGCCTTTGGTGCTAGACAATATTTATTAATAGTCCAAGCTCTTGATTCTTCAGGGCCTGAAGTAAAAAAAGTTTCGAGATTTAACAAATTATAACCTTTTTTTGTTAGGGTTTTTATGCCTGCCTCTTTTATTCCAAGCATATCCATGTAGTTATTCTTTTCTTTATCGTTTAAAGAATTGAGCTGGTTTTCAATTTCAGCAGAAATAACCAAAGTATTTTCATCTCCATATTTTTCTATGAATTTTTTAGTATATTGATTTCCTTTTACAATACTTTCCTCATCAACATTACAAACAAATAAATTTGGTTTCAAAGATAATAAACCACTTATTTCAATCTCTTTTTTCTCGTAAATATTATGAATTTCACTAATATTTTTGTCATTATTAATATAATCTAAGGCAATCTCTAAAATTTGAATTTGTTCATTCGAAATATTTTTCTTATTCTTTTTATCCAATCTTTTTTGAATTGACTCTAAATCAGCTAATTTCATTTCGGTTTGAATAATTTCCAGATCTCTTACTGGATCTACGCTTGAATTTACATTCTGAATATCATCAGAGTCAAAACATCTTATCATATGAATTATTGCATCCACTTCTCTAATATGTGATAAAAATTTATTACCTAAGCCCTCACCTTTAGAGGCGCCCTCAACTAAACCAGCAATATCAACAAATGAAATTGTTGTATAAATTTTCTTTTTTGAATTTGAAACTTTTGTTAAATTATCTAATCTTTGGTCAACTACCGGTACAAGACCTAAATTAGGCTCAATGGTACAAAATGGGAAGTTTTCTGCCTGAGCCTTACTTGAATTTGTTAAAGCATTAAATAAAGTTGATTTACCTACATTAGGCAAACCAACTATACCACATTTGAAACCCATGACTAATTATTTATCTTACTTGAAAATAAGTCTAGTTTTTTTTCAATTAATAAATTTAAAGATTCAATAATTTTTTTAGAAATCTCTCCAAGTTGGATTATTTCTTCTTCGTTAAAATCCCCTAAGACAAATTCATTTACTTTTATTTTATCTGGTTTACCTATTCCAATTCTCACCCTAGAGTAGTCTTTTCCAATAAATTTATCCAACGATTTTATACCATTATGGCCAGCATCAGTTCCACCAAACTTTGCTTTAATTTTTCCAAATTCAATATCAAGATCATCATGAAAAACAATTATATCTGATGCATCTATTTTAAAATATTCTATCAATTCACGAATACAAGTTCCTGAGTTATTCATAAAAGTTAAGGGTTTTATGGCATAAACTTTTTTTTCACCAATATTACCCATTGTCAACAAACCTTTAAATTTAGGTTTCTGCTTTGATAAGCTAAAATTTTGATTAATTGCGTCAATAATTTTAAAACCTATATTATGTCTATTGTTGTGACTATCAGGTGTTGGGTTTCCTAGACCTACAAATAAGATCATTTTAAAAGATTATTTTTTTTGATTATCAAACAAATTATTTTTTCTCAGGTGTGGCCTCTTTTTTATCCTTTGGGGCCTCTTTTTTATCTTTTTCACTGTCAGATTTTTTTGCATCATCTGTAGCCGCTTGTTGTTCGCCTTCTTTTGTTGCTTCACCTTCAGCAGCGCCCTCTGTACCTTCAGCGGTTTCTTCAGCAGGTTTTTCTGGTTCTTTAACAATTGTAGGTGCTGCAACTGTTGCAATCACAAAGTCTCTTCCTGTAATTGTTGGAGTAACATTTTCAGGTAGTTTAATCGCTGAAATTTTTATACTCGCACCGATATCTAAACCTTCTAAATCAACAACTAACTCATTAGGTATGCTCTCAGTTGGACACTTAAGCTCTACTTTTCGTCTTACTATATTTAAAACTCCACCTCTTTTTAATCCAGGTGATTGATCATTATTTATAAATTTCACTGGTATTTCTAAGATAATTTTTCTTCCTTCAACCATTCTTAGAAAATCAACATGAATTGGCTCATCTGTAACTACATCAAATGAAACATCTCTTGGAAGAACATCAATAACTTTTTCGTTAATTTTAATCTTTAATACGTTTGATAAAAAGTTTTCTTGATCTAATAAAACCTTTAGATTTTTTTTTGAGACACTAATTAATTCGTTTTTTTCTTCTCCTCCATATAGTATGCCTGGTACCATACCTTGTTTTCGAAGAATATTATTGCTTCCTCTTGAAGTATTTGTTCTTAGATTTACCTCTAAATTACTCATAAAAATGGTAGCTTTTAGCTTAGTAGTTGCACATTATCAAGTAAAAATTATCTAAATAAATCAGATACAGATGTAGAATTAGATATTCTTTTTATTGCCTCTCCAACTAAATGAGAAATAGTCAAAATTTCAATATTTTTTGCTCCTTTTACCCTGGTAGAATTATCAATTGTATCTGTAATTACTAATCTTTTAATCTCAGATTTTTTAATTTTTTCAACCGCCTTTCCACTTAATACACCGTGGGTGACATAAACATGTACTTCTCGCGCTCCTCTCTCGATTAATGCCTTGGCTGCATTTACAATTGTTCCACCTGAATCTATAATATCATCAACAATTATGCATGTCTTACCTTTAACATAACCAATAACATTCATAACTTCAGATTTTCCTGGCGCAGGTCTTCTCTTATCAATTATTGCAAGACCTGCATGTAAAAATTTACCTAAAGCTCTTGCTCTTTCGGTTCCACCAACATCTGGCGCAACGCAAATTAAATTATTTTTTTTTATTTTTCTCTTAATATGTCTTGCAAATATTGGTGTAGCAAATAAGTTGTCAACTGGTATATCGAAAAATCCTTGAATTTGGCCAGCATGAAGGTCAATAGTAACAACTCTATCAGCACCAGCCTTAGTAATCAAATTAGAGACTAGTTTGGCAGAAATTGATGTTCTAGGAACAACCTTTCGATCTTGTCTAGCGTAACCAAAATAAGGTATTACTGCAGTAATATTCTTTGCTGAAGATCTTTTTAATGCGTCAATACAAATAAGAAGTTCCATTAAATTATCATTTGCAGGCGATGACACTGATTGTATAACAAAAATACTATTTCCTCTAATATTCTCATTTATTTCTATGTATATTTCTCCGTCAGAAAATTTTTTAATACTTGACCGCACAAGTCTATTTTTTAAATATTTTGATATTTTTAAGCTTAGGCTTTTGTTTGAATTACCTGTGATTATTTTCATTAATATCCTACCTAAGCATAATTACCGATATATTTCTACCATAATCGGGTTCATTTTTTTTTATAGATCTTCTAGCACTAAAAAAATTATTTTTTTTATCAAAGGTATCTTTTCTTATAACATCAATTTTTGAAATTCCAAAACTAATTAATTGATTATAAATAAAATTTGTTAAATCAAAGTAAATTTTATTTCTTTTATACTTAAAAAAAACTCTATTTTTTTTACTTTTACTAATAAATTTGTCTTTAAATTCTTCGCCCACCTCATAACTTTTTTGACTGATGGCCGGCCCAATTACTGCAATAATATCCTTTTTATTAGATCCTAATTTAATAAATTTTTTTAAAACTTTTGTGATTATATTTTTATAGGCTCCTTTCCATCCAGAATGTACAGCTGCTATTATTTTTTTGTTTCTGTCTAATAATAATATTGGCGCACAATCTGCAGTAAGTATTCCAATTGGTAAATTCCTATTTTTTGTTATTAAAGCATCCCCAATTATTTTTTTTTGGGGCATTTTTTTTATATGAATAAACTTCGCACTATGAACTTGATATAAAAGTATGATTTTATTTTTTTTTGAGCGAATTTTTGACTGTACATAATTAAGGTTTTTTTTTACAAAACTTTTTTTATCTTTTGACCCACTTCCACAGTTAAGGCTTTTATAAATACCCTTAGAAAAGCCATTTGTTTTATTAAAAAATCCATGATTTACAATATTAGTCTTATGAAGGAGTTTAGAGTAAATCATTCAAAACCTAGAAAATTATTTCTATTGCTCTTATATGCAAAAATTACCTTAAATAAATCACCCATTAAATTTTTATGTAGAAGCCTCATTAAAGTAAGTTTCATATAATTTTGTTCTTTATGTGTCATTGTTTTACTTAAAATTTTTGCTCTTTCTAAAATACCCATTTTTTCTAAAAAAAACTTTTGCGATACAATATTTTTTACTTTTAAATCTTTTTTAGTAAAAAACTCTTTTAGAAGATTAAAATTTACCAAGTAAGTTATGTCTACTTTGCCAAGATTTTTAAAAAGACTTATCATATTCATTTTTTTATTACCCATTACTGCCTGTAGAGTACTACTATTAATAGTATCTAAATAACCATAATCAATCAGCATAATACCACCTGAAAGTTTAGATATTTTTTTAACTATTACTTCTAATTCTCTAAATCCTGACTTGGGATACTCAATAAATTTTGAATTTTTAAATGTTTTATAATATTTAATTTTAGAAATATCATCTTTTGATGCTTTACGATAAGTTTCAGTTAAACCAGATTCACGATTTAGAATGAAATGTTTTTCAAATAATTGACTTTTAAAATAAGAAAATTGTTTAATCGGTATAGCGTCAAAAAACTCATTTCCAAAAAAAATAACTGGTCCTTTCTTTATTGAGTTAAAATTATTTATCCATTTAATTTTCGAACTATTAATATTATTTTTTTGGGATTTTTTCAAAAGGCCACTCTTTTCATATAAATATATTTTTGTTGATTTATTAAATTTAGGAAAATTTTTAAATGTTCTTAATAGTACCTTTGAAAGACTTCCATCTCCAGGCCCTAGTTCAACTAAATTAAATCTTTTTGGACTACCCAGCTTTTCCCATGTTGATACAAGCCAAATTCCAATTATTTCTGAAAAAAGATTTGAAATAGTAGGTGCTGTTATAAAATCTCCACGACTCCCAAAAGGAATTTTTTTTGAGTAATATCCAGCTTTAGGGTGATAAAGAACTTTTTCAATAAATTCATCTACAGCTATTAATCTATCAAATTTTAAATTAAATTTTCCAGGATATTCTATCATTTTTTATAATATAGAATTATGCCCGCAAATATCATGATTAAGCTTAGAGTCATGCCCATAGTTAAATATCCAAATATATATCCAATTTGAACATCAGGTTCTCTAAAGAATTCACTTAAAATTCTAAATACTCCATAAATTATTAAAAACATTAAAGAACAATGTCCGTTTTTATAATTAGATTTAAAATATAATAAATTCATTATGATAAATAAAATTATTCCCTCTAAAAAAGCCTCATATAACTGAGAAGGGTGCCTAGAAATGCTATCCACATTAGGAAAAATAACTCCCCAATAAACATTGGTTACTTTTCCAACAAGTTCTCCATTAATAAAATTTGCAATCCTACCAAAAAAAATCCCTATTGGAGCCGATATGGCAATTAAATCTAAAAAAATAAATACATTAATTTTATGTTTTTTACTGAAAAGTATTACGGTTACAATTATACCCACCAAGGCTCCATGAAATGACATGCCACCCTTCCAGATCATTATTATTTCCGAAAAATTACTTATGTAATAATTTAAATTATAAAATAGAATATATCCAAGTCTTCCACCAACAATAATACCTATTATCAAATAAAATATTAAATCATCAAAAATTTCTTTTAGTTTGTCATTTTTTATTATTAATTTTTTACAATACAACCACCCAAAAACAATACCGAAAATATAAGATAAAGAGTACCATCTTATTTCTAGGCTAAATAAATTAAATGCCACTGGATCAAAATTGTTGATAAACATCAGTAAAAAATACTATAAATTAAATTATAAAAATAAAATTAGCTATGTCAAAATCAAAATTAATTTTTAGTCAAATATCTAAATTAATTGAACAAGGATTGTATAATTATAAAGATTTGTCTGACGAATTTATTTCTATTTTAAAATCAAAGAGAGATGAGCTAATTTATAAACTTAAACTAACAAGCAGTGAGGAAACAGAAATCCTGACAAAACGTGTTGAAAATCTTGAAAAAAAAATTGATAAATTAGAAAAACAATTTAATAAAAAAAAAACTAAAAAGGCAAAGAAATAACAGCCTTTAATCCACCCATTTTCGAGTTACCTAGCTCAATTTTACCTCCATGAGATCTAATAATATCTGATGATATTGATAGACCTAATCCAACACTTGAACTTTTCTCAGACCTACTTTTATCTATTTTATAAAAAGGTTTAAAAACATTTTCTCTTTCTTGAATTGGAATTCCAGGCCCATTATCTTCTATAATTATTAAAACATTACTTTTTAATTTTTGAAAATTAATTTCTACTTTATTTGCAAATTTTATTGAATTTTCAATAAAGTTATTTAGACATCTCTGAATTGATAATTTTCTACCATTAAAGTAAAACTCCTCGCCACTATTAAATTTAATCATATTATTATTAAATTTTTCTATAATTTGTTTAATTAGCTCATTGAATTCAAACTCTTCATTTTGCTCTTTGTTGCTTTCACTAGAAAATTGAAGATATTCATTTAACATTTTCTCCATTTCATTAATATCATTTGAAAATCTACTCACTAAATTTTTATCTTTTATTAAAGCTAATTGTAATTTCATTCTTGTCAAAGGGGTTCTTAAATCATGACTTATGCCAGACAACATTTCTGATCTTTGGTTTAAATGTCTTAAAATTCTTTTTCTCATTTTTTCAAATTCATATCCTGCTTGTCTAATTTCAGATGCACCAGAAGGTACAAAATCCTCAATATTTTCTCCTCTTCCAAATTTTTTAGAAACTTCTGCTAATTTTTTTATAGGTCTAGTTTGATTTTTCAAAAATATTATTGCGATCGCTATAATTAATATAGCTGGGAGTGTTATCCATAAAGCAAAAATTCTAACAGAGGTACTTGTTAATCTTTCCCTGGGTATAAAAAATTCAAAATAATCTTTATCGTTTTGAATTTTCAAATTTACAGTATTTTTTAATTTCGATGTATCAAACCAATAAGTCAGATTTTTTGATTTTAATTCTCGTCTTAATGCTCGATCTATTGGACTATACCATTTTTCATACATCAAATCTGAGATTTTTTTATTTTGAAAATATATAACATCAATTTCTAGATATTGTTCGAAAGTATTTTCTACAAAATTTTTATCAGAACCCTCTTTGTTATAGGAGTCAATAAATGTTTTAATTTCACCTACAAGAGCTCTTGTCATTCCAATATTTGTTTTAATCCATAAGCTATCAAAAAAAACTATTGATATAGTTATTTGTAAAATTATAACCGGTAATGCAACTATTAAAAGGCTTCTATAGAAAAGTTGCTTTGGAAGAATTTGTTTAATAAATTTACTCAATCCATAAAACATAGCCTTGACCTCTTATAGTTTGTAAATATTTTGGATTTTTAGGTGTGTCTTCAATTTTTTTTCTTAATCTAGTTATAATTACATCAATTGATCTCTCTTTATCAATTTTAATAAGTTTTCCAATGCTCTCCCTTGAAAATACCCTGCCAGGAAAATTAAGCATTTTTTCAAATATTTTCTTTTCAGTATTATTAATTTTAATTTGTTTATTATTTTTGTAAATCAACATTTTATTCAAATTAATTTTTACATTTCCAAACTCAATTACTTTTTTATCCTTAATAATATTTGTTTTATTTAATATATTCCTAATTCTTAAAATTAATTCCTTTGGTTCAAACGGTTTAGGTAAATAGTCATCAGCACCTGTTTCTAATCCCTCTATTCTATCAGTCGCCTCACCTTTGGCTGTCAATAAAATAACTGGTGTATCAATATCATTTTTATTTTCCTTTAAAAACTCTAATCCAGATTTCCCTGGCATCATTATATCTAAAATAATTAAATCAAACTTTATTTGGTTTACTTTATCTATTGCATCTTCAGCATTTTGAGCTGTTGATGTTATAAAACCATATTCATCTAAATATTGTTTAACTAGTTCTCTAATACCTTTATCGTCATCAACAACTAATATGTGTGCTTCAAATTCTTTCATTAGAATTAATTAATTTTTTTAAAACTTTATTGAAATCTACCACCTCTTTAGCTGAGGAGCTCAACAAAGCATTATATATTCTTTTTTTTTGAACAGAAAATATTTCATTAAATATTTTTTCACCTTTTTCATTTAGATATACATGTTTTACTCTTGTATCTTTCACATTTTTTTTAAAAGTAATTGCATTAAGCTTAATTAAGTCTTTCAAAACTCTGTTCAGGCTTTGTTTTGTTATCTTAAGTTTGCCTAATAATTCTCCTATCGTTATTCCTTTATAAGTAGACAAAATATGGATTACTTTATTATGTGCTATACCTAATGAGTATTTATTTAGTACAGCCTTTGAGTCAGAAAAAGTGTCTCTATAGCTTAAAAATAGCTTTTCAATAAATTCTTTTATTTGCTCATCTTTAAGATACAAAAGTTCTTTCATAAATTTTTATATTGGTAAGTTATATTGACATATTATATATAGAAAGATATTTTTTTAATTTTTAATGATACCTTACGATAAAAGAGACGGTAAAATCTGGTACAACAACGAATT
>MDSZ01241947.1_pt1 | contig 11410 bp, 9 predicted proteins | sample 811201 | NCBI WGS metagenome assembly MDSZ01 (sample SAMN05326647, study PRJNA326480) | marine metagenome | isolation source: seawater | place: Indian Ocean: North | collected 2010 | reverse complement strand
GCACCGGATGAATCCACCGGTGGATGACATGATCTCTTTGAAATCGCTGTAATTCTTTACAGTATGCGTATTTACCCGCTGGAAATCTTTGGCCTGTTGATAGAGTGATACCTGAATTTCGTCCAGAAGCCGGTTCACTTCCGACGCAATATTCTCTTTCGACACCTCCAATTTCTCGCCAGTATCCCGCCGCACAGCTACTGCCTGCCCTGCTTCTATGTCTCTCGCGCCCACCTCCAGGCGTACCGGTGCACCCTTCATTTCCCATTCATTGAACTTGAATCCGGGACTGACCTGCAACCGATCATCAACGTGGATTCTTCGATTCATTTTCTCCAGTGTCTTGATGTCAGACTTTAGATAATCTGCAGCCTGTGCTATTTCGTTTTCCGACTTACCGATCGGTACAACTACCACTTCGTAAGGCGCTACCGCTGGAGGAAGTCTCAAACCTTTATCATCTCCGTGTACCATAACGAGTGCACCGATCAGCCTGGTGCTGACGCCCCAACTCGTCGCGTAGACGTGCTCCAGACGGTTATCCTCAGTCTGAAAGGTCACGTCAAAAGCTTTGGCAAAATTCTGTCCTAAGTTATGAGAGGTACCGGCCTGCAGCGCCCGTCTGTCGCCCATCATTGCTTCGATACAATAGGTGTGATCAGCACCGGCAAATTTCTCAACCTCTGTCTTGCGCCCCACGATGACCGGCACCGCCAGCACATCTTCCACCACCTCACGATAGATTTCGAGAATTGTCCTCGTCTCCTCTTCCGCCTCCTCAAGGGTAGCGTGGGCTGTGTGCCCCTCCTGCCAAAGGAATTCCGTGGTACGCAAGAAAAGTCGCGTCCTCATCTCCCATCGCACAACATTCGCCCACTGATTGATGAGCAGTGGCAGATCGCGGTAGGACTGGATCCATTTCTTATACATGGCCCAGATAACCGTCTCCGATGTGGGGCGGACAATTACTTCTTCTTCCAACGCTGAATTTGGATCAACTGCAAGACCTCCGTCCGGATTGGCCATCAGCCGGTGGTGCGTCACAACAGCACATTCCTTGGCAAATCCCTCTACATGCTCGGCTTCCCTTGCCAGAAATGACTTGGGAATAAAGAGAGGAAAGTACGCGTTGACATGTCCCGTCTCTTTGAAGCGGCGGTCGAACACCTCCTGCACACTGGTCCAGACAGAATAACCGTAGGGCCTTATCACCATTGTCCCTTTGACGGGACCGTAATCCGCCAACTCCGCTTTCGTCACCACATCGGTGTACCAGCGGGCATAGTCTTCACTCTTGGGTGTGACGCCTTTTGCCATGGGATTTAAACCGCTTCTTCGTCTCCGGCGAACACAAATTTACTTTTGTTCCACGAATTAAAATACTGTTGAGACTTACCGGCTGAAGAGTGGACGCTCTCGCTCGTTCAGGAGCTGAAGTAACCGTTCAGGACTGATAACACGCTATCAACATCCCCCGCATCAACGCCCCGATTCGTCACCATTCTGAACTTGCCGGGACCTATCGTCAGAAAACGAATACCTTCATCTTCCATGGCGCTTACTACCTCATCAGCTGTCCTGGAATTATCCACTAGATCGAAGTAAAGGATGTTGGTGTAGACCTTGCCAAGGTCGATCTCGAGGCCGGGGACGGCATCGATACCTTCGGCGAGGCGGCGAGCGTTGGCGTGATCCTCGGCCAGCCGCTCAACCGTTTCATCAAGCGCCACGAGCCCCGATGCAGCAACGATACCGGCCTGACGCATACCACCGCCCAGACCTTTTCGTCCCCGCCGCGCCTTTCTGATGAACGCTTCCGTGCCGCAGACTAGAGAGCCCACCGGTGCGGATAATCCTTTCGACAAGCAGAAGGAGACGGATTCTGCATTTGCCACAAGAGTATCCGCATCCAAACCGAGTGTCACAGCAGCATTGAAAATCCTCGCACCATCAACATGTAAGGAGATCTCCCGCCTGTGAGCGAAGTCCGCCACATCGTCCATGTATTCTTTTGTCAGCGGAACTCCATGGCAGACGTTATGGGTGTTTTCCAGACAGATGAGTCTCGTGCGGGGAAAATGGACATTGTCCGCTCTGATAGCAGCTTCCATTTCGTTCAAGTCGATAGTGCCGTCGGGCTGGTTCTTCAGTGTACGAGGATGAATGCCGCCGTATGCCGAAATACCTCCCGCCTCGTAGAGGAAGGTGTGAGCTTTGTCTCCCAGTATAACTTCATCTCCCCGCTCACAATGGGTCAGAACAGAGACAAGGTTAGCCATGGTACCGCTGGGGACAAGGAGGGCCGCCTCCTTGCCTATTATATCAGCTGTCCTGCGTTCGAGCCTATTGACGGTAGGATCGTCTTCAAATACGTCATCACCGAGTTCGGCATCGAAAATAGCCTGACGCATGGCGTCGGTGGGGAGTGTGACAGTGTCGCTGCGTAGATCAATGACCTTCATTTCTTCCTCCGGCAAACAATCGGTGGAGAACCCATAAGGAATTTAGCGGGGGTGGCGTCCCGTTTCAATGGATTTGTTCTACTCTGCAGTTTACGTAGATTCGAGCCGTGATCTCAAAGACAGAACTCAAGCGCATTAGAAGCCTGCGCCAGAAGAAGTACAGACGGCAATACCGCCGGTTTCTCGTGGAAGGGGTACGTCTGGTGGAGGAGGCCCTATCCGCTGATGCCGATGTGGTGGCAGTGGCCCACACGAACGAATTGCTCCAGAGCGAACGCGGCGCGAAGCTGATCCACGGTATTGACAAACACGGCATCCCGCGACATGAGGTCACGGAGCACGACCTGAAATCAATATCGGATACAGTTCACAGTCAGGGGATCATTGCTGTAGCTAGCATTTCCGAACCATCTCCTATAGAAGAAGCTGCAAACGACACCTGGCTTTACCTCGATTCGGTCAGCGACCCCGGCAATCTCGGCACTATGCTGAGGACAGCGGACTGGTTTGGCCTAAAATATGTGGCGCTCTCGCCGACCTGTGCTGATCCGTATAACCCAAAGGTGGTTCGCTCAGGAATGGGGGCTCACTTCCACCTGAACATCTGCTCCTCAGCCGAACTTAGCCAGTTCAAACAATCAGGCCACACCCTCCTCGCCGCCAATCAAAAAGGTATACCTCTCAACCAGCTTCCGCTAACTGATGACCAATTATGTCTTGTGATGGGAAGCGAAGCTCATGGTATCTCAGACGACATCATGCCGCTGGTAGATCACTTAGTGGCCATTCCTGGTGCGGGCTCGGCTGAGTCACTCAATGTAGCTGTGGCGGCGGGAATTCTGTTATATCAACTCACTATTGATCACAAACCTTCAAGGTCTGCAAGACCTTGAAGGTTCTCGAGACACCAGGAAATCGTTCGAGGTCTCCTGACCTCGAACAAAGTTTCACTACATCTCCCCCGCGCGGATGGTACCGTGCTCATCATCGAGCCAGTCACCGACAAATTTGTAGGCTTTACGCATATCCTCAAGCGTGGCAATCATAACGACCATATCCTGTTCATGGCCCGCCTGATCTACAAGATAGTCCGGCAGAACACCCTCCATGTGAAATCCGAGTTCGCTGTAGATACGCATAAGATCTTCTTGAGGACGCATGAATTTTACTATGATTTTGTTGAGATGCCTCTCATGAGCCATGTCATACATATCCTTCGCAAATACAAATTGGATCCCTTTCCCCTCGTACTCAGGTAAGATTACCAGCCGCAGCTGGGCTTCGCCGCTCTTCCATGATTTAGTAGCTATCTCCAGCGAACCGTCGCCAACAAATTCGCCGTCAAGAATTGCCACACGCCGGATAATCTGACCGTCCTCAGTTTTCAGAATTCGCTTCCTGATGTAATCGAGTACCGTAACATCACTGCGGAAGTAGCGTCTTCTATCTTCAGAGAACGACTTGAAGAATTCATATGATGCCTCCACATCATCTACAGTTAGATCTCGAACGATAACTTGGGATCCGTCTTTGAGTCTATAAGTGTGTTCCATAGGTACTGTCCTCTTAAATGATACCGGCCAACTCCTGAAGAAGACGCCAGTTTTTCAGTCTGTCTTCCTGAGCCATCTGGATTGATTCATCGGGATTGCCGTCCTTGTCAAAATGTTTGGCGAAGCGCCCTTCCGTCTTCGCGAAATAGATGAAATCGAACTGCTCGCTCGTTTTGGGGTTTACGTACCAATCCTCATTCTTGGCCGGATTTCCCTGGAGGGAAAGCCGCTCAGACATACGGACACCATTTCTCGGATCGTGGATAAAGACAGGGAAAGCCCTGCAATCGGCGGCGAGCTTTGCCTGGTGCATAGCGAGATTATCTGCCACGCCGTGCTCCGGCTGACAGGTAGTATACACATTAACCACAGCCGGTCCCTTGTACTCATTAGCCGCCATCACCGCGTTGTAGAAATGATTCGTGTGAGCCGCTGTCGTCTGAGCCACGAAAACTTCCGGATGCATCATAGCTAGATTGGCGATCTCTTTCCTCCGTTCAGTTTTACCGTACACGGCTGATCCGTATATTGACATTTTAGCTTCCTGTCCAGTGAAGGAGGCGGTGGACGCCTGGCCGCCGGTGTTTGAATAGACTTGAGTATCGAGGATCAGCACATTGATATCCATTCCTGATACCAGCATCCGCGACAGAGACTGAAAACCGATATCCACCATAGCACCGTCACCGCCGATGCACCACAATTTCTTATCATTCCATCCCAGCTGATTCCAGCGCGTACGAATACCCATGGCATCTGCCGAATTGTTCTCAAAGAGAGAATTCGTCCATGGTACCAGGAAAGGGTTGTACGGATAGGTGGAGCCGTAGACAGTATTGCATCCCGTGGAAGCGACAAGACCAATACTCTCCCTGCCGTAGACAAATCCAGTCGCCGCCAACATCATCCTGAGGGCCGTCCCTTCGCCGCACCCCATGCACGATCCGGCGCCACCCGTGTAGAGCATCGACTCACTGGCCAGCATCATATCTGGCAAGACACGTTCGTTGATATAGTCAGAAGGGGTAGGGCCCAGAGATTCAAAAAACTCAAATGCCTCTTGATAGCGGGGAATTGTGTCGTCTACTTTATTGATCATCTTGAGGGCATCGTGTTCTCCGCATGCGTCGACACATTCGGCACACCCCTTACACTTGCTGGGATCGATGAAAATACCAAATTTTGCCGGTTCTTTACCCTGCTTCGCTGGCACCTTGAAGAACTTGTTAGTCTCTGCCCACTGTTCTGCGATCCACTCTGTCACCTCTCCTGACTCAAGTACATTGAGGGAGTCCGTGAGCTGAGACTCAGAAATTGCCTTTCCCAAGATGGAAGTGTCGGGACACTGGGTGACACAGTCCATGCACGCCACGCAGTTCTCCGCAATGAATTCCGGAATGTCCGGCGCAATATAGCTAAAATCCCTCAGGGCGGCTGTACCAGCTGGAATCAGACTTCTGGCAGTGGAAAGGTCAGCCGGCAACCCGTCTTCAGCAATCCCTGAATTGTACGCACCGACAATGCGATCGTTGAAATCATCGATATCGAGAATATCGAATGCGTTTATTTTATCCTTTCCCGATACAGCTACTTCACTCATGCCAAAACCTCTTCTCCAGCTTTAATAATTTCATCAGGTACTTCCAATACTTCATTAAATCCCCGCTTAACCGCTTCAAGATTATCGCGCACAACCTCTTCACCCCGCTTGCCAAAATACTTCCGCAACGATTTTTCAACTCCTCTCATCAGTTGCTTCTCACTGAGTCCAGATCTCTCCAGAAAGGGCGTACATTTCAGGAAGATACCGAGAAGAACAATGCCCTGCATTCTCTGAACCAGATGGGCTCTGGAAGAAACTTCGCGTGCAATCCGAACTGTATCTAACGCCAGCAGACGGATGCCGTCTTGCTGGATCTTCTCCTGCGCATGGAGTGGAATACCGTGCCAGATATCTTCAGGATCAGTTTTCGATGTCTGAACAAAAATAGCCCCTCCCGGCTGCAGTCCTGAGAGCGGATTGGACAGGTTAAAGGCGTTCACATCGTTGAGCGGGACAAATTCCACGAACTCCAGTTCGCTGTGGGCGAGGATAGGCTGCGGGCTGATGGTAAGGTAGTAAGTAGTAGGAAGTCCCTTCTTTTCCGAGCCGTACTTTGGATAAGCCTGAACGTACATATCAAACAGATCTGCCACAATTGTTGCCATCACCTTGTTGGTTGTAACAGAGCCGTATCCTCCCACCGAATGGCCTCGCATTGAAAATGTCCCTTCCGGGCGGATGTCGGGATTTTCGTCCGGTTCAAGACCGCATTCATGTTCGATACCAATAGCAAAATAGCGTTTCTCATCATTTACCATATTGTCCACCGCCGCCATGAGATCTGCCGGGCTGACATCACGTGAACCGAGTCCTGCCGAGCCAGAATATATATTCGGAATTGAGATGGAATCATCCTCGGCGTGGGCAGAGTAGTCAGCAAATGCCGCTTTGATCTCCATGGTAAGGGGGTTGCTCTCCGCCAGTGGATTATCCATTCTTTCCAGCACAGAAAATCCCTTCACATGTTTAAGTGCTTCTACAATCTGCTGCCCCGGGAACGGTCTAAATGAAGTAACATGAACGACGCCTGCTTTGATCCCTCTCTCTCTTCGCAAATAGTCTATGACGGACTTCGCTGCTTCCATCATACTACCCATGCCGATGAGAGCCCATTCGGCATCCTCGATTTTATAGCTGTCGATCAAACCGTAGCGCCTACCCGTAGCTTTCTGAAACTCCTCCATGGCATTGACGAGATAAGACTCAACGGCATCCGTGAACGCCCGCTGTGCAATTTTGCCCTTCATGTAGGCGTCCTGATTCTGAACCACACCCGACATAACGGGATGATACGGATCCATCAGGTTCACAAGTTTTGTCTGGGGAGAAGAAAGATAGGTAGCCATAAAATCCGGTTCAGGGAGCCTCACATTCTCGATGGTATGAGTGGTCAGGAATCCATCCATGATATTGAGGAACGGTGTAGATGAATCCTCCGCCGCCCGGCGTGCAATCAAAGCCAAATCACCTGTCTCCTGGGCATTTCTGCCAAACACCATACCCCAACCGCAATCGGAAACCGCCATGACATCATCGTGCCCGGCATGGACGTTCAACGAGTGCGACGTAAGGGCACGTGCCCCAATATGAAACACAACTGGAAGCCGCTTGCCAGAAATCGTATAGAGAACTTCCTTCATCAGAACCAGACCCTGGCCCGAAGTAAAATTCGTCACCCTGCCCCCCGCTAAGGCAAAACCTTCACAGGCTGAAGCAGAGCTGTGCTCAGATTCGGGTTCGATAAAAGCCAGTTCATCGCCCCAGATGTTAGTACCACCATTCGCCACCACAGCCTGATAACCAGATCCCATGGTAGTGGAGGATGTAATTGGGTAGGCACAAGCACCCTGTGTGACATGAGTTTCTACCCAGACTACCATAGCGGCACCATCGGCGGTTGATTGGATTCCACGATATTTAAACTGTTTCATGAAGAATTCCTTGTTTCAAGGAAGGAGTACTTTAAAATAGATACCGACCTCAGCGAATGATAACATCAGGCTTATAATTCTTCTATACCCAAAATAATTTACAACCTGTTTTTTACAGTTACAACGCCGCCGCATGGCTCACCTCCTATCAATTCAAGGTTTTTGGGTGAGCCATTTTACTAAGAATCACCACAACATTTGATATACATCGAAGCAAAACAATGGAATCAGGACGGTCTGTTCACGGTGGAACTTACATCTCAGCCTCAATATGCTTCGGTCACGGTTTAGACGTGTCATCTGTCGAGGTCTCTCCACCTCGACACCAGCTTCACGTACGGTCGGGACACCATGCTTGATTTGTCAAGGACAGTCAGTTTATGACTCACAATCTGATTTTGCAATTAGCATGAAAACACTCATTCAAAAAAAATTGATGAAGGAAAAACAGAAAATGAAATTTATGAATTCCTTACAAAAAAATATGGAGATTGGATCATTTATGATCCTGAATTGAATAAAAATACTTTTTTACTTTGGTTATTACCTTTGATTTTATTTGTTTTTGGCGGTATTCTAATTATTAGAAAAGTATCTATAAAGTAGTTAGAAATTATTATTATGTTGAAATTAAATAAGGCAATTATTGTTTTTTTTGTTTTATTCTTCAGCTCTGCAAGTGCTGGGGATGATACTTCAGGAAATAAATGGAGTTTTTATACTGGAACATTTGATTTTAGCGATGATGGAGCAAAGTCAACCTTATTTGGAGTTCAGCATATTAATGAAAACTTGTATAAAGAAACTTTTATAGGCACTCTCCAACCAATAACAGGCGTAATGATAACCGTAGATAATGCTGGTTATGTTTATACAGGTTTTCAAGTTCCATATCAGTCAGGATCTTTAACTTTCACACCAAGTTTTACACCAGGTTTATATAGCGAAGGAGACGGGAAAGACTTAGGACATGTTATAGAATTTAAAAGTGAAATACAGCTATCCTTAGAGTTATCTCCTAACAGTGAATTAGGAATTTCTTATAATCATATATCCAATGCTAGCTTAGGAGACAAGAACCCAGGGGCAAATAGTTATATGTTCAATTTCATTAAAAAGTATTAAAAAGTATTAAAAGGTATAATGAATTTAAAAAATTGTCATAATTTTAACGATTTTAGAGAATTAGCAAGAAGGAAATTACCATCTCCCATCTATAATTATATTGATGGTGGCGCAGTAAAATCAGTTATCACTTGCCTCGTGGTTCAACAAAAAACCCCGCTTGTGACGGGGGGAGTTGGCAGATCAAAATTCCCGAAACCAATTTATCCACCAGCTGGCGGAGAAAACCGGTTTTGTCATCTATTCCTTAATCACATACACCTTCACTTCTGTTGTCACATCAGTATGCAGCTTTATGGGAACCTTGTATATACCCAGAGCTTTGATGGGATCATCCAGTAGTATTTCCTTCTTGTTCAGATCGAATCCATGCTCCTTAAGATGCTCAGCGATTGTGATAGCCGTGACGGAGCCGAACAATTTGTCCTCTTCGCCAACCTGCATCGGCACAGATAGAGTTACTTTTTCAAGTTTCTGCGCAACTGCCGCTGCACCTGTTGCCGCTTTTTTGTCCCGCATGGCAATCTGTTCTTTTAGAGATTCTACCATTCTCAAATTCCCGGGCGTCGCCTCCACAACCATGCCCCTCGGAATAAGGTAATTGCGCGCATAGCCGTCCTTGACTCTGACGATATCACCTACTTCCCCCAATTTCTCCACACGCTGACGCAGAATAACTTTCATGATCTCTTAACCTCCTTGAAACCGGTGATGATTCTATCCCGACGGAGACAGAAGGGCGATATTCCGCGCTCGCTTGATAGCCGTTGTCAGTGTACGCTGATGCCTAGCGCAAGTACCCGTCACACGACCCGGAATGATCTTTCCCTGCTCCGTTACAAATTTCCTGATCAGTTTTACGTTCTTATAGTCGATTTGCAACGCTCTGTCCTCACAGAACTTGCAGACTCGACGACGTCCCATAATAGCCATAACGATTTCCTCCGATCCTAACTGATTCTAATCATAATGTTGCTGTATCAATGATCAGTCTTTGTCCCGTACTGCTTCAGCCGGCTTCACGGTCTCCCCGTTAGTCTCGTGTACGGCAGGCTTTTCATTCACTTTTATTGTAATGTAGGCAAGAAGCTCACTCTTCAACTCCATCCAGCTATTTAACTTAGACACCATCGGTTCTTTGGCTTCATAGTGAAGCATCATGTAAGTACCGTAGTGTCGCTTGTTCACAGGATAAGCGAGGCGGCGCTTCCCCCACACATAAGAATTGATGATGGATCCGCCTTCCCTCTCCACCCGTGCGTCCACTTCATTCTGGACTTTCGACAGTCTTTCATCGTCATAATCCGGATGAATGATGTAGAGCGTTTCGTAGTATCTCACTTTGTTTCCTCCCAATCTTTCTTAGAACATCGGTGCAATGACAAGGGAGACTACCGAGATCAGCTTAATCAGAATATTCAGTGACGGTCCGGCAGTGTCCTTGAACGGATCACCAACGGTATCTCCCACAACTGCGGCTTTGTGCGTTTCAGATCCCTTTCCGCCCAGATTGCCGCTTTCGATATATTTCTTCGCATTGTCCCACGAACCTCCCGCGTTCGCCATGAAGATCGCTAACAGGACGCCGCTAACTGTAACGCCCGCCAGTACACCGCCCAGCATCTCCGGCTGCTTCAGGACAAGTCCGAAGAAAACCGGCGTCAGGATGGCCAATAGTCCTGGAGCAATCATCCGTTTAATGGCAGCCGCCGTTGCGATGTCCACACAGCGAGCATAGTCAGCTCTCGCTTTCCCTTCCAGCAAGCCTTTGATCTCTCGAAACTGTCTCCTCACTTCCTCGATCATTTCAAAGGCAGCCTCACCAACAGCCCGCATGGCAAACGACGAAAAGACAAACGGCAGCATACCGCCAACGAGCAGTCCCGCCATAATATCAGGTCTGTTAATATCAAGTGACAGTTTCTCGACGCCGAGGGCTGCCGCCGCTGTCTCCCGGTAAGCGGCAAACAGCGCCAATGCTGTCAGTGCAGCAGAACCGATAGCAAAACCTTTCCCAATTGCGGCTGTCGTATTGCCCACAGCATCCAGTTTATCAGTCCGTTCCCTCACTTCTGACGGCAGTTCAGCCATTTCTGCACAGCCGCCTGCATTGTCAGCGATGGGACCGTAAGCATCTACCGCCAGTTGGATCCCTGTCGTAGAGAGCATCCCCAGGGCAGCGATTGCAATACCATATAGACCCGACAGGTTATAGGCGATAATGATGGCCACCGCAATGGAAACAGTGGGAAAAGCGGTTGACTGCATTCCGTTGGCAAGTCCGGCGATGATGTTTGTGGCGGCGCCTGTTTCGCTGGCCTTCGAGATTCCTCTGGCGGGCTTGCGTCCTTCGGACGTATAATACTCAGTCAGTCCACCAATTACTATTCCCGCCGCCAAGCCGGCGACGGTCGCCCAGAATATATCCATCGCTGTAACATCCTTTCCGTTCAACAACACGGACGATGGAACGAATTTCTGAATGATTACATAGCTGACCAGCAGCATCAAGGCACTGGCGCCATACGTACCAACGTTGAGCGCATTCTGCGGATTGCCACCCTCTTTCGTTCTGACGAAAAAAGTGCCAATGATGGAGACGGCGATACCTGCCGCGGCCAGCACCAGTGGCAGCATAACCAGACTGCCAGCACCGGCGGCGGCAGCCAGCACCATAGCACCAATTATGGAACCGACATACGATTCAAACAGATCGGCGCCCATGCCTGCAACATC
>MDSZ01048861.1_pt1 | contig 11410 bp, 10 predicted proteins | sample 811201 | NCBI WGS metagenome assembly MDSZ01 (sample SAMN05326647, study PRJNA326480) | marine metagenome | isolation source: seawater | place: Indian Ocean: North | collected 2010 | reverse complement strand
TTGAAACTTTGTTTTTAAGAAAATTTCTGTCAAATATGTTCTAAGATCAAATGCGACTTTATAAGAATATTTTAAAATATACATTTTAACTGCTATGCTCACGATTGACTTAATTGCATATACAGAGATCAAAAAAATACTTATAAAAATTATTAGTTGATTTTTGCTAAAATGTGAAAAGTCAAAACCATAAAGAGATGAAATATTTAAATTTTCATAATTTAGAATTATACTCATATATGGAATGACGATGCTTAATCCTAATATTTCCAACAATGAGCTAAAAACGAAAAGAAGTAATATTTTTGGAAGAACTTTTGTATTTTGTCCTAACAAAGTTTTTATTTGAGTTAAATAATTTTTAATAACTCTCACTTTATTTTATCGCATCCACATAAAGACTATACCATTGTGCTGTTTGATCAAAATATCTGATATCCTTTAAAACTACAGATTTACTCTGGGAGTATGCGGACTTAAATACTGACGAAAATCCTGCTTCTTTTAAAGTACTATTTAATCTTTCAAAATTCCACCATGATATGTGATTAAACCAGTCTTCTCTATTATTTTTGGCATTTACTTTTTCTATCAAATATTCATAAGCATCGGTTCTTTTTTTTTTATTAAACAAATCTCTAATTTCTTTGGAGCTTATTAGGGGCTTATTATCTCCATTACCTTTAATCAATCTAGCCGCAAAAACTTTTACATAAGCATGTTCAATTGATAATTTTTCATTAAATAAATATTTATCATTAGCAACATATGCATCATGAAATATGTCAATGTCAGGTGTTACAATTCTTAGTTGACCATTTGTTTCAAGAATTCTATAAAATTCACTCAACATAAATTTTGCTTCTTCAAAAGTTAAATGTTCAATCATATGTGATGTATAAATAACCTTTATTGATTTATCCTTTATATTAATTTTTTTAAAATCGCACGGTGACCATTTTAAGTCTATGTCACCATTATATTTATCTACATTTCTGAATGCAAAATGATTAAATCTATATCCAGCACCAAAATTCAAAAATTTTTTTTCCTTTAAGGACTCCTCCCCATATACATTACAAAGAAGATTGTAATTTATTTTTTTTATAAATCTTTCATGAGTAGTGTCAGTTTTTATCTTAAAAGGCGTAAACTTGGAAAGAACATTATTAACAAATTTTAAGGTACTAAATTTCATAGTTTTTTATAATTTAATTTAAGATAAAAATTTTAATACTGGATTATAGCTAACAAGTTTCTTGGAATTATCAATTTTTTTTTTTAAGTTTGAATTGCTAATTTTTAATGAAATATTATTATTCTTATAACTTAAATCAATAAAAGAAATTCTTTTACTCAACATTTTGTAAGTATATCTGTCCATATCTAGATTTTTATAGCTCAAAACCATAATTGGTGAATTATTTTTTAATGCATATCCTAATGCAGTTGATCTGTGATATGTGAATATGGAATAATTGTAAAATTTATCTTGAGCTTCATAGGAACCTTCGATCGTTTTAAAATTTTTAAATAAGTGCTTATTACCATCAATTCTATCAGGATGTATTTTATAAGTTACGTCATACCCTAAATTGACTAATTTTTTCATTAGTTGAATTTCTAATTTATAATAATCGATAGGTACTATCTGAGAAAAATTAACATTAAAATGATATGAACGAGGATAGCCAACTATAATAATTTTATTACCAGGTTTTCTTTTTATAAAATAATTTTTTTTTATATTTTTTAATTCCTGATTATTTTTAAAAATTACAAATTTAGGTTGAATATAATTTTTATTTATTTCTGAAAAAAATTTTTCATATTTTTTTTTATAGTTTGAACTCTTTAAAACAAGAAAATTTCCTAAAAGACAAGGATCTCCCTCTAAATGAGGTAATTGATTTAGAGCCTCAACTTCTCCGTGAGTCAAAGTAAATATTTTACCTTTTTTGTTAAATCTTAATGCTGATAAAAAAAGCCTAACATAAATTATACCTGTATAGCTTGTGATAAAAGAGTACTTTTGATAATTTTTTGTTTTATCAATCAACAAAAGATATATTTTATAATAAAAACTAAACTGGTTTTCTATTCTAGAAATTAAATTTTTTTTTTTAACTGAACTTAAATCTAAAAAAAAAGTTTTAGTTATTTTATTTGTAAATATTTCAATTTTTTTTAGATAAAGCTTATCACAATTAGTCTGATTTAATTCTTTTTTATTTATTAACCAAAGTGGATCAAATAAAATTTTGAAAAATTTTTTTTTTTTACAAAATTCATTAGTAAAATTATTTCTTGAGTGAACTACAAAAATTTTTTTTTTGAAAAAAAAAAATAAAATTAGAAAAAAAAAATAAACTTTTTGTAAAAATTTTTTAAGTATAGAAGTTTCGAATACTTCATACGAAATTTTGCTTTTATTATATAAATTTAATTGCCTAATCTCAGCTTTTCTTTTAATTTTAAATGAATAAATTAAAGTACTTACAAAATAAATTAAAGGTAAGCAGCTAACTCCAAACCAGTATAATTTTTTTTCTGTGTTTGATATAAAAATCTTTTCATATATTTTTTTTACTTCTTTATAAATATAAAAAAAGTTGTGTGATTTTCTAATTTTATTTTGCATAAAAAAATCTAAAAATTAATCACCCTTTTTAACTAAATTACTTTATTTAATTTAAGTTTTTTTATAAACTTAGAATGTAAAATTTTATTTGATGAAACAACTACATCTCCTTTAGATGTATCTTTATTTCCTTTCCAATTAGTGATATTTGCTCCTGCTTCTAAGATTATTTTTTTCAAAGGTAATATATCAACTTGTTTTAAACCACACTCAATAAGAATGTCGATTTTACCTTCACAAATTAAACAAAAATTATAAGCATCAGATCCAGTGATTTTAAAAAAATATTTATAATTTCTAAAAAAATTAAAAATTTTATTATTAACAAATGTATGAATAGAATTGGTAATTATTTTTGATTTTTTTATATCCTCACATTTGCTACTTTTTATTTTTTTTACCTTATTATTTTCATATAAATACGCTCCTGTATTATCTGCGAAATAACATTTTTTTAGATCAGGAAAATTTGCAAAAGATAAAATTGGTTTTTTTTTATGAAATAAACCAATTAAGTTACTCCATGTAGGCTGTCCCAATATAAAAGCTTTGGTTCCATCAATTGGATCAATAACCCACTCATAATTTGAATTTTTAATTATATGTGATTTTTCCTCTTCACCAATTATTGAGTGATTTGAAAATTTTTTTTTTATTAATTGTCTAATTTTTTTTTCAATTAATTTATCGTATATAGTAACTGGATCTACTACATCTTTATTTTTAGATAAAAATTTTTTTTTACTTTTTGTGTTATAATTAATTTTATTTACTTCTGGTAATAACTCTTTTAATATAAAATCTCTAAACATATTTAAATTTAATAACACACTTAAAAAATGAATAAACCCGAAAATGTAGTTATTATTCCTGCAAGAGGAGGTTCTGTAGGAATAAAGAACAAAAATTTAATAAATTTTTCAAATAAACCATTATTATATTGGACTATAAAACAAGCAATATCCTCAAAAAAAGTATCTGACGTTTATGTTTCATCTGATTCAATGCAAATTCTTAATTTTTCAAAAAAATTAGGAGCTATTCCGTTATTAAGACCAAAGAAAATTGCTACACATATGTCAAAATCTGAAGATGCAATTATTCATTTTATCAATTCACTTGATAAAAATTTTAAAAATATTATTTTTTTACAAGCAACTTCTCCATTAAGATTAAAAAAGGATATAGATAATGCGATTAATATATTTAAAAAAAAAAAATATGACTCTCTTTTTTCTTGTTCAACCTCGTCTGATTGGTTTGATGTATGGAAAACAAAAAATGATAAAGTACTACCATTAACCATTGACTATAAAAAGAAAGTACCCAGGCAGAAAGTAAAGGAAAAATATTACCTTCAAAATGGGTCTATTTATATTTTTAATAAAGACAAATTTATAAAATATAAAAATAGACTTTTTGGAAAAATAGGTGTTTATATAATGAAAGAGTGGCAAAGTTTTCAAATTGATGAAAAAAAACAAATAAAATTTATGGAAGTTCTATTTAACAATTTCGTTTTAAATGAAAAAAATAAATAATTATATAAATTTGCTAAAAGAATCACTATCGCATCTTGAAAAAGATGAAAGCAAAGTGAATGATATTGCCAAATATATTAAATTTTGTAACAAAAAAAACCTCAAAGTTTTAGTTGCAGGTAATGGGGGGTCATGTGCTGATGCTGAGCATTTTGTTGGGGAGCTTGTGTGTACTTTTAGTAAAAAAAATAGAAAACCTATATCTGCAATAAATTTAGCCGCAGGAAATTCGGCTTTAACTGCTTGGGCCAATGATTTTGGTTTCGAAAGTTTCTTTGAGAGATTGACTATGGCTCATGGTAAAAAGGGAGATTGTATTATATTTATTTCCACCGGGGGTGGAAATATTAAAAATAAAGCATCAATAAATTTAATTAGTGCTGCAAAAATTGCAAAAAAAAAAGGAATGAAAATCTTTTCATTGGTAGGAAAAGATGGTGGTTTTTTGTATAAAAATTCAGATATATCTATTAAAATAAAAAGTCACACAACATCAATAATTCAAGAATGCCATATGACTGTACTTCACTATATTTGTTATAAACTTGAGGAATTAATATAAAATAATGATGCAAATTTTTTTAGATGGTGGAAATTTTGATGAAATAAAAAAAATTAACGCCAAAGGTTATACATTTAATCCCTCTCTTTATAGAAAACTTGGTGCTAAAAATTATATAAATTTTTCAAAACAAATACTAAAAAAAATTAAAAACAAACATGTTTCATTAGAAGTTATTGCTGATGATGAAAAAAATTGTATTAGACAAGCAAAAATCCTATCTAGTTTAGGAAAAAATGTTTATGTTAAAATTCCTATTGTGTATACAAACGGTAAATCAACTAAATTATTAATAAAAAAACTGATTAAAGAAAAAATTAAATTAAATATAACAGCAATTTTTACCTTAAAACAAATTAAAGAAATTTTACCTATTGTTAAAAACACTAAATCTATTTTATCGATTTTCAGTGGAAGAATATATGATATTGGAAAAAATGCAGAAATTGAATTTAAAAAAATGAATTACTATGTCAAAAAGAATAGTAAGTGCAAAACCTTATGGGCGAGTTGTAGAATGCCTTATGATTTTTACATTGCTAAACGCTCAGGTTCAAATATTATTACTATGTCAGGTGCTATGATAAAAAAATTAAAAAAGTTTGGAACCAAACCTGAAAAATATTCTAGGGAAACTGTAATTGGATTCTTTAACGATGCAAAAAAATCTAACTTTAAATTTTAATGAGTTTTAAAAATAAATATCTAACAAAAAAAAATACTCCTTATTTTATCTCAGAGATCGGCATCAACCATAATGGAATCTTAAGCATGGCTTTAAAAATGATAAAAGAGTCAAAAAAATCTGGTTTTGATGCAGTAAAATTTCAAAAAAGAGATGCTAAAGATTTGTTAAACTTTAACATTAATCCACCAAATGCTGTGGGATACTTAAGTAAAAATATAAATGATGTTCCAAAAATGAAGACAAAGTTTGGAGGATGGACATATCCTGACGTAAGATTAGAACTTAGTGAGAATGATTATATTAAAATAAAGAAATTTTGTAAAAAAATTAAAATAGATTTAATTGTAACACCTTGGGATGAAAAAAGTGTTAATTTTTTAAAAAAATTAGGAATTAAATGCTTTAAGGTTGCTAGTATTGATGCAAACAATTTTCACTTTTGCGAATATGTTGCAAAACAAAAAGTTCCAACAATTGTAAGTACTGGAATGTGTACGATAGAGGAAATAAAAAAAACAAAAAATATTTTTAATAAAAATAAATGTCCTGTCATGTTTATGCACTGTACATCCTCATACCCTTCCAAGGATGAAGACAAAAATCTTTTAGCAATTCCTTTCATGAAAAAAACTCTAAAAACAGATATAGGCTTTTCAGGTCATGGAACGGGGTTTACAGGAACTGTTGGAGCTATAGCATTAGGTTCTCCTGTTATTGAAAAACATTCAACATTATCTACAAAAATGTCTGGTCCAGATCATGCTGCCTCACTAGAATTCAAGAAGTTAAAGGAATTAATCCAATTAGGTAGAGGAGTAAAAAAGGCCTTGGGTTCTGCTATAAAGAAAAAACATAAATCTGAAGATATCTTGCATTCTATTTTATGCAGAAAATTTGTGGTAAGAAAAAATATTAAGAAAAATGGCAAATTAAATAGGCTTAACATTAAAACTGCGATAACTTATAAAAAAGGCGGTATAACTCCTAATCAATATTATAAAATACTAAATAAAAGAGTTATTAAAAATCTCGAAAAAGGTCATATTTTATCCCTAAAAGATCTAAAGTAATTAATTTCGGATAATTAAAAGATGTTTATAAGTAAAACACCATTTAGAGTACCTCTAGCAGGCGGTGGTACTGATTTAAGTTTTTATTATAAAAAAAAAGGTGGAAAATTTCTTACGTGTAGCTTCAATCAATATGTATATGTTTATGGATCTCTAAGAAAATTCAGTAAAAATTCACTTATTCAAACTACAGATGTAGAATTTGTAAAGAACAATTCTAATATCAAACATAGCTTAATTAGAGAAACTCTTAGAGAGTTTAAAATAAAAAAAAAGATTCATATTGGATCATTTTCTACAATTCCTACTAAAACAGGTTTGGGATCCTCATCAAGTTTTGTTGTTGGACTTATTAGTGTGTTATTAAAAATTTTAAATAAAAAAATGACTAAAATTGAAATTTATAGAAAAGCTTTCAAGATTGAAAGAGAAATTTTAAAAAATGCAGGTGGTTGGCAAGATCAAATTATTGCTACATATGGTGGTATTCAAAAAGTTGAAATTAATAAAAAAGGTAAAATTAAAGTAAAAGCACTTAAAGTAAAAAAACAAGACATCAAAACATTTGAAAGAAAAGCATTATTAATTTTTACTGATGAAGTAAGAGAATCGGGAAAAATTATTAATGAACAAATAAAAAATAAAGAAAAAATATATAATACTTATGATAAAATAAAATCAAAAGTAAGAGAATTTGAAGAATTATTTAAAAGTAAAAGAATTAAAAGTATCGGCCAACTTTTTCACGATCATTGGAATTTAAAGCAACAATTATCAAAAAATATAACTAATGACTATTTGGATAAACTTTACTCCAAACTTATGAAATCAGATTTATTTTATGGCGGTAAACTCATAGGAGCAGGAGGAGGTGGTTTTTTTTTAATGATTTCAAAAAACAAAAGTAAAGCAAAAAAATATCTTAGATTAAATAATATAGATTATACAGATTTTAAAATTGAACTATCTGGCAGTAAAATTATAAAGAACTTATAAAAAAGTTAACAAATTAAATAATATAAACTTAAAATATTTTAATGAAAATATTGTTCATACTAGAAAAAAGATCTCCTAGTGGCTTCGATGGTGTAACAATGAATTTTTTTTATAGGTGTAAGGGCCTAGAAAAGAAAAAAATTGATTACCTAGGACTATATAATTCTAAGGACAAAATGTACAAATTTTGCCTTAAGAAAAATGTTAACATTAGGTACCTACCCTTCCCAGGGAAATCACCAAAAAATATATTACACAAAAAATTTGAAATTTTAAAATTTAGAAAAATAATAAAAGGAATTATAGATGAAAATAATATTACTCATGTACATGTGCATAATGGTTATATTTTAGATTTTTTAGAGAAAAAATGGAATGTAATCATCACAGCACATCATCATAGTGCTTTTACAGATAATAAACCCATCAAATATTTTTATCCTAAATTATTAGCAAATCCAAAACTTCTAATAAATAAATTTTATGAAAAATTGATAGTTTTTAATTATGAAAAAGCAAAAAAAATTATTGCAGTAAGTAAAGCTTCAAAAAAAACACTCAGCACAAAATATGGAATTCAAAATAAAAAAATTGAAGTTATTTATAATGGTATTGATAATATTAGAAATTCAAATGAAAATTTAAAGTCTATTATTAAAAATAAATTTAAAATTAAAAATACAGATAAAATAATTTTATCTGTTGGAAGAATTACAAAATCTAAAGGTGTAGAAGATTTTTGTGAAGTAGCTAAAAGTTTTAAGGATAAAAAAAATATCAAATTTATTTTTGTTGGAGCCTATAGGAGTAAAGATTATTATAACTATATTAAAAAAAAATATAAAAATTACGTTATATTTCCAGGAGAAATATCTGATGTAACAAGTTTTTATAAAATTAGTGATATTTTTTTGTTTTTATCTCATAGAGAATCCTTTGGGAATGTTTTGGTAGAATCAATGTATTTTAAAATTCCTTCAATTGTATGGAATATAACTGCTTTAAGTGAAGTTGTTATTAACAATTATAATGGATATTGTTGCCCTTTTAGTGAAATAGATTTTGTTAAAAAAAAATTAAACCATTTGATAAATAATAAAAAAGAATATCAAAGAATTTCACAAAATGCATTTAATAGGAAAGATAAATTTACAATTGAAAACAATGTTAATAAATTTATAAATTTTCTCTCTAAAATTAGATTATAATATCTATTATTATTTTAATTAAAATTAATATTTATTTTAATATTGATTGATAGACTGAAATATATTTTTCTTTTACTGTTTCCATTGAAAAATTATCTAAAACTCTTTTTCTAGCTAACTTTCCTTTTATTTTAAGTTCTTCATTTGAAAAACTAAGAGCTAGATTCAAATTTTCTGCAAGAATTTTTGAGTTTCTTGGTGGAACAACCCAACCTGTTTTATCTACAATATATTTTGAGTCACCTACATCCGTTGTTACACATGGTACACCACATGCCATTGCTTCGCCAATTACATTTGGAAATCCTTCAGCTCTAGATGATAGGCAAAAAACATCAAAACTAAGCATTAACTCATTTATATTTGAACATTCACCTAAAAACTTTATTTTATTTGATTTAAAATTATATTTATCTAGATTTCGACCTATAGCCACTAAAATTGTATTAGGATTTTTTTTTGATACTTCATCAAATGCATCAAAAAGATTTGGAAGGTCTTTTTGTGCATCTCCTCTACCCACATAACCAATTACTTTTATTTCTTCTTTTATTGATAATTGATTACGAATTATTTTTCTCTTTTCTTCATTCGGTGCCCATCTGTTCAATAAAAAACCATTAGAGATAAGCTTGTCATTTTTATCAATAAATCCAAATTTACGGTGCTGATTTCTTGAGCGAAAAGAATTATAAATTATAACTTTTGGACTTTTAGATAACAATGCTCCAATTCTAATAGTAGCTCGAGTTTTAATTTTCATTTCCTTATAAATCTCAAGACTTAAACGAACATTCCATGCCAGTCTTATTTTTTTTGAAGTGATAATAGAAGCATAGAATGCAGCTAAATTTCCAGGGTGCATCCATCCTTGAATAATATCTGGAGGATTTTTTTTTATCTCTGAGTGTAATTTCCACAATGCTTTAGGATTAATAATTCCTCTTGACATATTTAAAGACACCAAAGGTATACCTTTTTTTTTCAGTAATGGCCCATAATATCCTTCAGACATCAATGAGATTACTCTATTTTTAAAAGGACCCTCTAGACCATTTGTTAAAAGATTATACAAAGATCTCTCCGCCCCACCTCTCTCAAGTCCTGTTATAATGTGAGTGATTGTTGTTGAAGGAATTTTATCTAAAGATATTTTGTCAAATTTTGATTTAATCTTAACTATTTTTTCAGATACTAATTTTTTAATTAATTCATAATATTGGGAGGCTATTCTAGCTCTCGAAAATTTTACTACCTCATCAAAATTTGGTTTATAACTTTCATATAATCCTTTTCCGAGCATTGATTGTATAATTATTTCCTTGATTTCTTTTAATTGATTTTTAAGAAATACTTTTCCTGTTCCTGTAGTAGATAAAATTTTGCCAATCTCAAATTCAGGGTGACTTCCGACACAAATAATTGGTTTGCCAGACGCAATGTATTCAAATATTTTTCCAGTTATTACTCCACGTCCTTCGGGTTGTGAGGTTTCAAGCAATAAAAGTAATCCTGCGTTACGTTGAGCTTCTAAAGCTTTTTTACGAGAAACGTGGCCCATAATTCGAATAAAAGGTTTAAACTTTGGATTATCATAAAGATCTTTAATAAAATCTATTTTTGAACTGTAAAAATCTACTGTAACTGAATTTTTAGAAATTTTTTTTTCATTTAATAACTCAGCTAAAGCCTCCAAAAGCGGAGTTGGATCTCTATGTTTTTTATATATTAATCCTGTATAAACTATACGAAAAGTTCCATCTAATTGTGTCTGAGTTTTTAAAAATATTTTACGAACATCCTCTTCATTTACATCAAAACCATTGGGCATTTTTATGGTAGTTTTACCAGTTAGTTTAATTAATTTTTTTACCATATCTTCAGAAACAGCTGTCAATAAATCAGCATATTTTCCTACGGTATTCATTTCAATATTCCTTAATTTTTTTTTATATCTAATTGGCGCTTGGACTAAATTTGGATTTTCGTTCCACAAATCTCGATAATCTGCAATCCAACGAATTGATGGATTTTTTTTTTTCATTTCACATGCTATGAAATGGGCAACTGAGGGTCCAAAAGTACTTACAACTATATCATTTTTTAATGCAAGTTCTTTTGCAACTTCTAAAGCAGCAGATAACCAAGCTTCTCTTGGATCCCAGGTACCACCAATCAACCCAATCATTGAAGCTTTAACTCTTTTTGAAAATGCTAGTATGCCAGGAATTTTAAGAAGTTTATTTGGTAACCAAGTAATTAAATCTTGGTAAGAAACTTCAATAACTTCAACCCCATCTATTTTTGGTAATGGCATGTCTAACGGTTCGTCATAACTTTGTTTTTTAGCTGTGAGAACAGTGACTTTTGCACCATTTTTGCTCCAATATTTTGCCCATGAATATGGTCTATGCGTGCTGATGGAATTTCGAGGTGGCCAACTATAAGTAACAATTACAACATTTATTTTATTCATTTATTAATACTTACTGATTATACATGCTGTGACATAATAAGTCTAAACATAATAAAATTAGATTTTATTAAACTTATATTAATTTAGTTAACTATTAAAACCTTTAAAATGAAGACGAATTTCAGTCAAAATTTTTTTTGCGGCATCTCCATTTCCAAAAATTTTTTTTCCAAAATTTGGTTTTAATTTAGACAACTTAAATATTTTATTTTCAATATTTTTAAAGTT
>MDSZ01231819.1_pt1 | contig 11411 bp, 11 predicted proteins | sample 811201 | NCBI WGS metagenome assembly MDSZ01 (sample SAMN05326647, study PRJNA326480) | marine metagenome | isolation source: seawater | place: Indian Ocean: North | collected 2010 | reverse complement strand
TTTGACAAAAAAAATAATCAATGATGTTGGTCTTGATTCTTCAATGCTTTCTCGATACCCACATGAGTTTTCAGGTGGACAACGCCAAAGAATTGCAATAGCTCGTGCTCTTATTTTAAACCCAGAACTTATAATTCTCGACGAACCAACCAGTGCTTTAGATATGACCGTACAATCACAGATAGTTGATTTACTTTTAAATCTTCAGGAAAAAAAACAGCTAACTTACATATTCATTAGTCATGACTTAAAAATAGTTAAGGCATTGTCAGATAAAATAATGGTTATGAGATCTGGGAAAATAATTGAGTTTGAAGAAAAAAATAAAATATTTACAAAGCCTAAACATGAATATACAAAAAGATTACTTACCTCGGCATATTTTTAGACTGTTTTTACCAAATCCAAAAGTGCTCTTATCCCCATTGCTTCACCACCCTCGTAAGAGCTAAATTTGTTTGCTCTAGTCCAAGCCATTAGATCAATATGAATCCACGGAGTATTTTTTTTTACGAATTTTTGTAAAAATAATGCTGCTGTAATCGCACCACCAAACATACTATTACCAATATTTTTAAAGTCAGCGTGGGCAGAGTTTAACTGACTAATATAATTTTCCCACAATGGTAATTCCCAAAGTGGATCGCCCGTTCTTTTTGATGAGTTAGTTAACTTTAATGCTAAATTTTCATTATTACAAAAAAAGCTGGGAACCTCTGTTCCCATTGCAACTCTTGAAGCTCCTGTTAAAGTTGCCATATCAATGATTAAATCAGCATCTTTCTCACAAGCATAACTTAAAGCATCTGCAAGAATTAACCTTCCTTCAGCATCAGTATCTCCAATTTCAACAAAACTTCCTTCTCTACTTTTAATGATATCCGATGGCCTTATTGATTTTTTTGATATTGAGTTTTCAACTAGACATAATAAAAGTCTTAAATCAATATCGAGATTAAATTCACTTATTAATTTTGCTAAGCCAATACAATTTGCAGCACCACCCATATCCTTTTTCATTAAAGACATTCCCGAACCTGTTTTTATGTTTAACCCCCCGGTATCAAAGGAAACGCCTTTACCAATTAAATAAACTTTTTTTTTTGATTTTTTTTTATTAAATTTAAATTCACAAAATATTGGTTTTTTTGAATCATCAGCACCTTGACCAACAGCAGAAATAAGTGGGAAGCTTTTTTCCAATTTTTTTCCCGAAATAAATTCTACAAGGGTAAATTTTTTTAAAAATTTTTTTGCTTCTTCAAAAATCTCTTTTGGTCCAAGAATGTTTGCAGGCGTATTTATTAAATCTCTCACAAAAAAATAAGACTCTGTGAGAGATTTAACTTCCCTGTTTAATTCATGATCAAGTTTTGCAGAATCTTTTTTTTCTTTATTAAATTTAAATTTATCAAATCTGTAATTTATAAGGTTCCAGCCTAGTAAAAAATTTTTTATATCTGTGAATTTACATCCATAATAATCAATAAAAAAATTTCCAGATTTGCAATACTTACTGAGTGCTGACCCAATTAATAATAGTTTATAGTTTTTTTGAAGAATATTAAGTTTAGAGATTTTTTCTAAATTAACTAAAACCCTTTTCTCTAACCTAATAACAGAAAAAGAGGCAAATTTATCAAAATTCATTTCTTTAAATTTCTCGGGAATTTGACTACTCTCGAAATAAATAGAAATAGGTATTTTTATTTTTTGTAATCTTTTAGTTGTCATTATTTTATAAGAAATATATATTTGTCTCTTGTCAAAGCAATAAAAAAAAAGGGGATTTATGAATTTTTTATCAAAACTAACATTTTCGTTTTTAACTATCTTTGTAACATCACTATTACCTAGAATTACTTTAGCGGCTGAAGGTTCTGGAGGGCCAACCTCATTAGATATGATTACAAGTCCGGTAGGTATTTTTTGTATACTTATCTTTATTATAGCCTATGCCTTTGTTATGGCTGAAGAGTTTACTCATTTTCGAAAATCTAAACCAGTAATTCTCGCCGCTACACTTATCTGGGTTGTGATTGCCTATGTTGCTTCACAAGATCCCTCCATTTCACCTAAATGGGCTGAAACTCAGTTTAGGCATGTTGTATTAGAATTTGCAGAGTTGTTTTTCTTTCTATTTGTAGCTATGGCATACGTTAATTCGTTGACTGAAAGAAGAATGTTTGATGCCCTTTGTGCATGGTTATCAAATAATAATTTTAGTTACAAAAAAATATTTGTAATATCAGGAGTAATTGCATTTTTTCTCTCACCAATAGCTGATAATTTAACAACAGCTTTAATTCTTGGAACAGTTGTGATGGTTGCAGGTCGTGGAAACAAGGCCTTTGTTGTCCCTGGCTTAATAAATATTGTTGTTGCTGCTAATGCTGGTGGAGCCTTTTCTCCTTTTGGTGATATTACGACACTAATGGTTTGGCAACGTGGATTTGTCTCCTTTTTTGATTTCTTCAATATTTTTGTACCATCTGTTGTGAATTACATTGTACCTGCTGCATTTATGTATTTTGCTATTCCTGATGAGGTTCCAAAAGGCGATGGTAAAAAAGTTACAATTCTTCCAGGAGGAAAAGTAATAGCTTTTCTTGGAATTTTAACGATTACCCTAACAGTTACTGGTCACAATGTTCTTCATATGCCCCCAATTTTAGGAATGATGTTTGGATTAGGTATGTTAGGAACCTATGGTTATTTCCTAAAAACTAGATATCCAGATAAAAATAAGTTCGATATTTTCGTTATAACTGGAAGAGCAGAATGGGATACACTATTGTTTTTTTACGGTATTTTAGTCGCGGTTGGTGGATTAGCCTCACTAGGATATTTAAAGTTGATCTCTGACGATATGTACGTCACTCTTGGTGCTACATATGCTAATATTTTGGTAGGAATTTTATCCGCTATAATAGATAATATTCCTATTGTTTACGCAGTATTAACTGCTCACCCTGCAATGGATATGGGGCAGTGGCTTTTAATAACTCTAACTGCAGGGGTTGGTGGATCACTACTCTCAATTGGGTCTGCAGCAGGTGTGGCTTTAATGGGTCAAGCAAGAGGCGTTTACACTTTCTTTGCTCATCTTAAGTGGGCATGGGCAATCCTTCTTGGTTATGCTGCCTGTATTGTTGTTCATCTATGGATGAATGCTGACCTGTTTGATTTAGTTCCTCTCGAACGCTAGTCTTAAAAGAAATTTTGATATGGAAGAGTTTTACTCCTCTTCCATACCAATTTCGTAAAGTTCAAAGCTGGCTTCTTCAATTTCCCCTGTTTTAGCATCCACATCAACTTTTATTTCATACCCTGCATTAGTTTGAATATCAAATTCATATGTTAAGGATCCGTCCATACCAATTTCCCTCTCTTCATTAACAATTTTTCCTGGATGAATAGAAAGAACATTGACTCTTGCCTGTTCAATATTAATTTTAGCGCCATTTTTAAATGTTGTATCATTTTCATCAACCTCCCTCTCTACCTCAATGATAAAACCTTCCTCAGCATTACATTCTACATTATATGTAGACCCGTCTTTTGTAGATTCTATGTCAAATTCATACACAGGGTCATCTCCTTCAATTTTAAATTCAAGCTTTCTTGCGTGTCCTGGAACAGTGTCATATGCTTGATCTAAGCACTGTTCAACTTTTACAATATCGTAAAGTTTTATATCATCGAGGTCTGCTGTGTCCGAATGTACTTTCAAAGAAAGAGTAGATAACGCTACTATTGATATCATCAATGTAGTTTTTTTCATGAAGATCTCCTTTAATAAATTGTATAATTTTGATCTAATAAAAAAAATTTAATCTTCAATATAATGTTGAATTATACAAATCAAACTTTTCAAGATTGAATAAATATATTGAAAATTACTCTTTCTTGAAGGTGAATAGAAATACTTATCTAAATTACCAAACTGCGTGAAACCCTGCAAAAATTGAAAATGGCTGACCAGGGGTTACAAAAGTACCACTGTTTCCTGTTCCTTCAACCTCGTTTTCTGCATATATTCCTCCCGTTTCATAATTTTCATTAAGAATATTTCTAGCCTGTAGAAAAAATGTAAGATCAGGAGAGCCTTTTACATCAGTGTCTAATGTGTACTCAGTGCTAATATTTAGTAAATAATAGCCGGGGACTTTTTGATTGGCTGAATTATTTTCATCACCTCTGTAGAATTGAGCTGATTGTGTCTCAATATCAAATGTAATATTCCAATCCTTTACAGGAGTGTAACCTAGTCCAACTCTTCCGATGTGAGGTGAAATTCCGGGGATTGCATCACCCCTACCCACATCTATTTGAAATGATTCTCGTAGATTATTATCGGCAAAATCATCTTCCTCATGTGTATTTGTAGGATGACCTACACTCGAAATTTTCTGAGATGTTTCCATAGTTGCTCTTACATAGGCATATTTAGAAAACCATGTCCATTTGTCACCTAGTGCACCATTAATGGCGAATTCCGTTCCAAGTCTCTGAGTATTTCCAACATTTCTGAAATAACCTGTACCTACTCTATTACCACCGATAAATATTATATCATTATAATTTCTTCCGGCGTAAGCACTTAGGTTCCAGTTTACGGCATGGTTCATACCCATTAGGTTATATGATTTATTTCCACTGGCTCCTATTTCAATATTTCTGTTAACAACTTGATCAAGAGGAGGGTCAGCTTGAAAAGAATTTGGTAGTCTACAAGGAGAATTCGGATCTGCGCAAGCTAATTCTGCAACCGAAGGTGTTCTACTTGATTCTTTATAGGAAGCATATACCTTTGTCTTCTTTCCAAAGAAAGTATTTCCGTATCTTTTAACTATTCCAACACCTGGGTTAATTCTCCAAAAGAAGTGATGACCTTCAAGTTCCTGACCATGTTGATCATCTATATCCATAGAGGCCCAGTTCCATCGTGCAGAAATATTTAAAGAGGTTGTGCTATCCAAATCTATAGTATTACTTCCATAGATAGCTGTATTGTGAGTTGTTGACTCAATATTTGTGATAAATTGTTCTTCACCCTCTTCGTCAGTTGAAACAAAAACCCCAGTTCCTTGAACACCTCTGTCATTTTTGATAATTCCAAGTTCAGTGGATGAACCAAAGCTGTTCTTAGAAAAATCGTAGTTTATACCACCAATGAACGTGTTATTTCTTCCAAGCAACGACGAATCATAAGTTGATTGTAGGTTTAGTCCAAAAGCGTTAGTTTTTGTGTTAGAGCGATTAATTGCTCCAAAATCTTCAATTTCGTTTTCATCATCATCCTTCTCTAAACCAAGTGGTCCATATCTAATTTCATTACCGGCAACATCAAGAAGCTCTACGCCAGAACCAGCACCATTTGCAGCTTCAAATTCTGAACATAAAACACCATCATCTACACCAGAGTCATCAAAAAACGCTCCACAATCCGCACCTTCAAATTCATCTCCGTTGTAATTTCTTCTCTCCATGTGTCTGTAGTACATATTACCCTGAATTGATAATTGATCGTTTACAAAGTGATTTCCACCGAAGTTTGCATAATAATTTTTGTTGTGCGTGTTATCAGGATAGGTATAAACTGCATCTCTTCCCTCCATATCCATTAGTGTAAGTGGGATAGCTCCATTACCCCTTAAATCTGTAAAACCTTGTCCTATATTTACAAATAATTCTGTGTCATCTCCCCTATATCTGAGGTCACTGTAGAAAGTTTCTAAATAAGATTCTGAATGATCTCTCCAACCTTTATCATAATTAAAGTTTGCACCTACATAGACAGCATAATTATCAAAATTTTTACCAAATTCTAGAACATTGTTAGTTCTTCCATGAACTCCTCCTGAAATGGTTGATTTGGCTCCTTCAAAATTAAAACCATTCTTCATCTCAAGTGATATTGCACCACCTATCGCGTTTTGTCCAAAAATAGGATCACCACCTGAAAAAATTTGCATATTATTAATTGCGAAGTCAGGTACTAAATCCCATTGAACAACTTCACCAAATGACTCATTGATTCTCATACCATTCTGATAAATTGCCATTGCTTGAGCAGACCCTAAAAGCGGGCCTGCAACATAACCTCTAAAATTAATATCATTCTGCATAGGAGAGCTATTTAAATTCGAAATTGAAATACCTGCTGCCTCTCTATTAAGTGTTTCAACTACTGAAAAGTTTTTCTTTTTTGATAAAGAATCTTCACTAAAGTTTTGTACATTGGATGGAACTCTGTCAATATTCATTCCAGAACCTTGTACGGGTGTTATGGATATAATATTTACATCAGGAGCAATATAAGTTTTTTCCTGAGATTCAACTTGTGTGAATGATAGAGTGATTGCAAAAACAGATAATAATTTTTTCATAATTTTCCTGATTAAAATTGTAACTAGAAATTCTATTGGCAAATGCTTCAAATTTCAACAAATTAATGAAGTTTTTACTTTAAATTTCAAAAATTGTTTTTATATTCAAAACTATGATTCCTTTCCTTAACAAAATAAAAGAAAGAGACATACATAAAGAAATTTCCGTTGACGAGAAAAATATTCTCACAGCATCATTGTTAATTGAATGTGCCAAGGAAGATAATGATTTTTCGGACGAAGAAATTAGAAAGATAAAAAATCTTATTCAGCATAAACTTAATGTTGACCAAAACAAATTAAACTCAATTTTTGATAGCGCTATAGAAATGACGCAGGGAAATGTAGAAATTTACAGTCTTACTAAAGATATAAGAGATAATTTCAGTAAAGAAGAAATATTAACTATTTTTGAATATATGTGGTCAGTAATTCTAGCAGATGGAAAAATTGATGATTTTGAAGCAGCCTTAATGAGTAAATTAGTTGGGTTATTTCATCTAACAGGCAAAGAGTCTGCAGACGCAAAAAATAAAGCTATGAATCAAAACTAACCCTTTTTTTAAGTTTTTTTCTAGATTCCGAAAATAATTTTCGATGCTTAATTGATTTTTCAGACACTCTTTTTCTCCACAATCTAAAACTTGAGGGCTTTAAAGTCTTTCTCATAGTTTTTATAACTTCAGCTTCTGTTTTTCCTGTTTTTTCAAAAATTTCCTCAAATGTAATTCTATCGGCCCAGGCCGCCCATATAATCCAATCTAGGTTATTTTTTTTTGGCTCTGGATTTTTTACTTTAGTTACTGGAAGTATACTTTTTTTAGTCATCAAAATAATTCAGCCTCTATTATATCAAGTTGTGCTGTGAAATCTTTACCAAAAGCAACAAATGCAACACTCTTGATTTCAGATGAAGAAAATTTTTCTGGTTGATAAAAATTAGATTTTAAAAAATCATCAAATTTAATTTCAATGTTTGACCAATCTTCGGATACAAAAAATTTCCCTGAATAATATTGCCATGGTAAAAACAAATATTTCGTTCTTACATGCACATAGTAGTCACTTTTTATTCCTCTAGCTTTTAATCTTATTCCTTTATAATTGTCATTTTTTATATCGTAATCTCGTCTAACTTGAATAAATCCGCCATTATTTTCAGTACTCACTACTCCTTCGAGGCGAAGAAAAAAATTATCTTCATGCTTTTCAAGAGTTGTGCTTCCTTCTGAAACACCCCCCATAACTTGATCAGAAAAAAATTTCCAATTTTTAAGAGTAATTTTCGTATCCTCTTTTGTGTAATCGAGCAAATTCATTGCATTAATTTTTACACCTATTATAAAAGAAATTATAATAATAAATAAATTCATAATCATTACTCTAATAATATGAAAAAAAAAGTAAATCTATTTCAAGGTTTAAAAATATTTAAAAAAATCAATTTATGTGTACAAGTTTATGATCAGCAAACAAGATGAAAGTTTAGTTTCTACCACTCAGCAAAAATGGGCTAATATTGTTTTGGAAATTGGCAAAGCTCATAAAAAAAAACTTGATCTAGACCAATTAATTTTTGAATTATTAAATAATATTTATGCATTTAATTACTGCGATGTTTTATTCAAACCAACACTTGCCAAACAAAATCAGTTTAGAACCACAAAAGAAGAATTTATATCATATTTTCTTGGTCAGAATAAAATATGTAAAGAAGACAGTGGGTTTGCAATTAAAAATTGGAAATCGATAAAATTTGAAAACTACAAAATTATCAATTACAATGAATATCTACTTTCAATGGGTAATTACTATTTTGAAGATGAGAGTAGTAACTTACTAAAAGTTGAGTATTCGTTTGGTTTTATCAAGATAAGTAAAAGTGAATTGAGAATTAATTTGCATCATTCCTCATTACCTTACAATGATTAAAATAATAAAAACTATAAAATTTAATATTTTTATAAATGCTCAAATAAAAAATGAGATTCTCAAAAGTTATTTTAAACAAAAATCTCTATTCACAATAGTTCAACTCGTTTAATATCTTTAAACTAACGGTTAAATTTTCTCATATGAACAAAAGCCTACTTACAAATTTAATTTCAGCTACTGTAACAATTTATGGACTTTTTTCACCAATTTATTCAACTGAAATATTCATGGCAGGCCTTTTTGCATTATCAGGTGGGCTTACTAATTGGCTTGCTATCCACATGCTTTTTGAAAAGGTTCCATTGTTATATGGCTCTGGAGTAATTCCAAATAGGTTTGAGGAATTTAAAAATGGTATAAAAAATTTGATTATGAATGAGTTTTTTTCAAATATAATTTTAGAAAAATTTATCGAAAATAAAACGACTTCAATGGAAGAAAAATTTTTAAATAAATTAGATTATGATTTAATTTTCAATAAATTAGTTGAAGCAATAGAAGAATCATCTCTTGGCTCAATGTTAAATATGGTAGGTGGTAAAACTGCTCTTGAGCCCATCAAAGTTCCAGTAAAAAAAAAAATTGAAGAAATTTTTGATGAACTTTCTTCAAAACTTGATGATGAGTCATCTAATTTTAGTAATAACCTTCAAAAAGATATAGAAATTATTATTGACAGGAGACTAGATGAATTAACTCCTGAACATATAAAAATAATTATGAAAGAAATGATACAAAAACATCTTGGTTGGTTGGTGGTTTGGGGAGGAGTATTTGGTTTTTTAATTGGACTTCTTCTAGGAATTTTAGGAAGTCTTAATTAATCAAAATGAAAACAGCTAAAGAGTATTTTAAATTTGACAATACTTATATTAAACTTCCAAGTAAATTTTATCAAAGGATCAAACCAGAACCTGTAAAAAATCCTACGCTAATTAAGTTAAACCTTCAACTTTCTAACTATCTAAATTTAGAGATCTCATCTTTAAAAAATAATTCAGGAATATCAATTCTTTCGGGAAATCAAGTGCCCAAAAACACTACTCCAATAGCTATGGTATATGCTGGACATCAATTTGGGAATTTTGTAAATCAGCTTGGTGATGGTAGAGCAGTTCTTATAGGAGAGATTATTGCAAAAGATGGTAAAAGGTATGACCTCCAGCTCAAGGGTTCAGGGAAAACAATGTACTCTAGACAGGGTGATGGAAGGGCTCCTTTAGGTCCAGTAATTAGAGAATATATAATTAGTGAGGCAATGTATCACCTGGGTATTCCAACCACTCGTGCTTTATCAATTATAAGCACAGGAGAATTTGTTGAAAGAGAAAAGATAGAGCCAGGTGGAGTTTTAGCAAGAATTTCTTCGAGTCACATTAGAATTGGCACTTTTGAATTTTTCTCAGCTAGAAAAGATTTTAACGCTCTAAAAAAAATTGCCGACTATACTATTAGAAGACATTACCCAGAAATTTTATCCAAAAATAAAAATAATTACAGCTTGTTACTTGAAAAAGTAATCTTGTCTCAGGCTAAGTTAATTTCTCAATGGATGAATTTTGGTTTTATTCATGGCGTTATGAATACAGATAACACCTCAATATCAGGTGAAACAATCGACTATGGTCCCTGTGCATTCATAAATAATTATGATCCTATGACTGTTTATAGTTACATTGACTTTCAAGGAAGATATAGTTTTGGAAACCAACCCAAAATAATGTTGTGGAATTTATCAAAGTTTGCTGAGTCAATATCTTCTCTCATTGATGAAGATCCCAATCTAGCAAATCAAAAAATTATTAACTCTTTAAAAAAATTTCCTGAGCTCTTTAGTAAATTTTGGATTAAAGGAATTAAAAAAAAAATTGGACTTTCTTCAACTTTTCAAAACGATACTAAACTCATCGAATCATTATTAGATATGATGTATAAAGAAGAAGCTGATTTTACTCTAACATTCAGAAAATTAGCTGAGAGCCTTAAAAATGAGCAGAAAAAAAATGATTTTTTTTCTTTGTTTAATAATAAAGAACATTTTCTTGATTGGTATCAAAAATGGAATTTAAGAATAAAAAAAGAAAAGGAATCAAAAGATATTTTGTTGAAGAAAATGAATGCTGTAAACCCCTTATTTATTCCTAGGAATCATTTAGTTGAAAAAGCAATAAATGAGACAGTGGAAAAAAATAATTTATCTATGCTTGATGATCTCCTTGAGGTTTTAAAAAATCCTTTTACTGAAAAAAAAAAAAAATCTAAATTTTCAAGACCTCCAGATAACTCAGAAGATATAAAAAATACTTTTTGTGGAACTTAATTTTTTTAGAAAGCAGAAAATCCATATTTTTTGCATTGATCGAAGATTTCGTCCTCTGCTTCCTTCCATAAAGGGATGGCCTTTTCCAAAATAACATATCCCTGAGAAGTAAGTTGTACAATTCTTTTTCTTGCGTCATTATTCTTAACATTCTCAATTAAATTTTGTTTAAATAAAATATCCAAACTTCTTGTTAGAGTTGTTCTGTCCATTAATAAATCCTCCGACAGAGAATTCACCGTTTTATTTTCTCCAGTTGCAATTATAGAAAGAATTGTAAACTGGGTTATTTTTATTTTTACAGGCTTAAGCTTTTTATCATAAAATTGTGTGGCAATTCTCGACGCCATTCGCATTTTCAAACATTTACAACTAAGTAATTGTCTATATTTAAAAGTACTGTCATTTTTTTTTTCCATTATAGAACAAAGTACATTATTGTTTATTTTTATACAACAATTCAGGCGAATGAGATCAAGTAAATTGATTAAAAACTAGAAATAAAATTTATAAAATAAAGAAGGTTATTTTTTATTTTTTATTTTACGTAAATTTAGACAAAAAAAAACCTGACAGAAGGTCAGGTTAAGCAACACGATAATCTAAGACTACTAAAAACCATTATATTTGTCAAATTTTTTTTTCTATGTCATTGATTTCATTTATTTATTTTTTTTTTAAAAAATAAATTCCTACTCCAATTAGAAAAAGTAGTAAAAAAATACCTCGCCCGTAACCTAAATTTGTGAGAACATCCATAATTG
>MDSZ01105284.1_pt1 | contig 11412 bp, 11 predicted proteins | sample 811201 | NCBI WGS metagenome assembly MDSZ01 (sample SAMN05326647, study PRJNA326480) | marine metagenome | isolation source: seawater | place: Indian Ocean: North | collected 2010 | reverse complement strand
GACTTAAAAAAATACAATGGACTTATTATTCACGAAAATGCACTAAATAATAAAATTCTCAAAAAATTTATTAGCGATGATAAATTAAATAAAATAATAATGTGCAATACAAATAATAATAATTTTAGCAATGACGTTGATAAACTAATTTTACCAGCTTCAATTGAACAGATTAATAAAGCTATCTTAGACAGTTTAGCAAAAAAAAAATTTAAATCTAATTCTTCTTTGCAAATCCATAATTACATACTCGATAAAAATGAGAGAAAACTTACTAAAGAAAAATTATCATTAGATTTGACAGAAAAAGAGATAGATCTAATTGAATTACTTTATAATAAGTCTTTTATAAAAAAAAAGGAAATATTATCAATAATTTGGAAATACTCAGATGATGCAGATACTCATACAGTCGAAACGCATATTTATAGATTAAGAAAAAAAATTAAAAAAGTTTTTGATGATGATTTATTTATTAAAAACAATAAGAAAGGCTATAACATTTGAAAAAAAGAAATAAATTTGCCAAAGAACTAATGTCTCCAATATATAAACAAAGGATTATTAAACCAAAAAAAGGAAAAGGAAGTTTTAAAAGAAAAAAAAGAAATAAATATTCAGATTAATTAAAGTCTAGCCCCAACTTGTTGAATGACCAAAGAAGATAAATTCGTTCCTTGCTGCAAACTTTCTTTTAAAGAAAGCTTATTAACGTAACCATGCAAAAACCCAGCAGCAAATAAATCTCCTGCACCAGTCAAATCTTTTATGTTTAAATTTTTTTTAGCTAAACATTCTACGACATTATTATTTTGTATAGCAATTGCTCCAAGCTCACCTCTAGTTATAACGACCAATTTGCTAATTTTTTTCGCAAATTCTACTACTTCCTTAAAATTTTTTGATCCTGACAAGGCCATTATTTCCTGCTCATTAGCGAAAGTTATATTTAATTTATTTTTTACTAAATCTAGAAAAAACTCCTTGTGCCTTTCAACACAAAATAAATCAGAAAGAGACATAGCTGATTTGGTCGAACAATTAATTGCTTTGTTAAAAGCTTTCTGAGGTTCACCTTTGTCCCATAAATATCCCTCTAAAAATGTAATTTCACTTTGCTTAATAGCATTTTCGTCAATATCATTTTCGTTTATTCTTCCTGCGGTTCCTAAAAATGTGCACATAGTTCTTTCAGAGTCTGGTGTGATCAAAATTAAACAAGTGCCAGTTGGTGTCTTCTCTGATTTTACACTATTGTAAAATTCAACTTTTTCTTTTTTTAAACCTTCAAGATATTTTTGTCCTAACTGATCGTTGTTTACCTTACCTATAAAACCAACTTTATTTTTCAGTTGGGAAAGCCCTACGATAGAATTTGCAACTGAACCGCCAGAAATAGTTTTTTCTATTTTTAATTTTTTTAGAAGCCTTTTAAATTCATTTTCATCAACAAGCTTCATTGTACTTTTAGTAAGTTTGTTTCTTTCTAAAAAATCTTCATTAATTTTGCAAATTACATCAACGATTGCATTTCCTATACCTATAACTTTCATATTATGCTTTCTTTGTCAAAAATTTCTTTTTTCTATTTGGGTAACAGCTTTTACAAATTTTGCAAGTTAAACCAAAACAGTCTCGCGCTTTACAAAACTCTCTTCCATACCAAATAATTTGAAGATGTAACCTGTTCCAATTTTTTTTAGGAAAGATAGCTTTCAAATCTTTTTCTGTTTGCACAACGTTTTTACCATTTGTTAGCCCCCAACGCTGAGCTAATCGATGTATATGTGTATCAACTGGAAAAGCAGGATATCCAAATCCTTGAGACATAACAACACTTGCTGTTTTATGTCCAACTCCAGGTAATTGTTCAAGTTCCTCATAAGTTCTAGGTACAGTTCCATTATATTTTTCCACTAAAGTTTTAGATAGAAAATAAATACTTTTAGCTTTAACTCTGAAAATTCCAATCTTTTTTATTAGTCTCTCAATTTTTTTTCGACCAAGCTTAACAAAATGTTTAGGTCGATTGTATTTTGGATATATATTTTTAGTCACATTGTTTACATTTACATCAGTGCATTGAGCTGACAACAACACTGAAATTAGTAATGTAAAAGTGTTTTTATAATTTAGAGGCACAGGAACGTCAGGATAAATTTTGTTCAATATCTTACGAATAATTTTCGATTTTTCTCTATTATTCACTAGAAGTTTAATAGATCTCTCATTGAATAAAGGCCTGATTTTTTTCTCATTAACCATTTAGATGCAACTAAAGCACCTTCAGAATATAACGTTCTATCAAAAGACTCATGATTTAAAGTTACTATTTCTTTACCGCTTGAAAATATCACCTCGTGTTCTCCAATAATATTTTTTTTTCTTATAGAATTAAAATTTATTTTTTTACCAAAGGGAAAAATTTTTTTATTCAGATATTTTTTCCCTATAATACTATAAAAACTTTTATTTTTCCCGTCAGCTATGCCTTTACCCAACATCAGAGCTGTTCCTGATGGATAATCTTTTTTATGTTTGTGATGTACTTCATAAATTTTTGAGAGAAAATTTTTTCCTAGAGATCTTGCTGCTATCTCAGTTAAATAAATTAGAAGATTAACTCCTAAGCTCATGTTACCAGCTTTAAGAATTGGTATTTTTTTTGAGTATTTTTTAATTAATTTTTCTTCTCTTTTTGAAAATCCAGTTGTTCCTATTACTACTCTTTTTTTTAACTTCATTGCAATTTTTAAAACTTGAATAGTGCACTTTGGAGTTGTGAAATCTATAATCACGCTGGCTTTTTTAAATGCAGCTACAGTATTTAGTTCTGGTTTAATACCATAAATCCTTTTCGACATATTTTTATTTTCAGTGAGAGAAACAATTTTGAACTTTTTGTTTTTTTTTGAGGACTTTATGAGTTGCTGCCCCATCCTCCCTAAACAACCTGTAATAGCTAAATTGATTTTTTTCATTTTATAATAAAGTTAATAATTACAACAATAATTAGGACAATTATAGCCCAAATAGAAATATTTTTAATTAATTGTTGTATTTTGTTATTGGTACGTAAGAATGAGGGCAAAACTAAAAATAATACTGCCAAGAGAAAAATAGCAGACATTATTTCTTGCATAGACATTTTTTATTATGAGTTTTTCCAGAATTTTTTTGCTTTTTCAAAAAAACTTTTAATAATTGGACTTGATTTTTCAGACTCTATCTTTCTAAATTCCTCTAAAAGTTCTTTTTGTTTTGAGCTCAAGGTAGACGGGACCTCAGTCATAATTTTGATATATAAATCTCCATAACCATTTCCTCTTAGAAGAGGCATCCCTTTACCTCGCAATCTAAGTTGCTTTCCATGTTGAGTGCCAGATGGAATTTTTATCTTAGCCTTACCTCCATCAATAGATGGCACTTCAACAGAAGTTCCTAAAGCGGCATCTGCAAAAGTTATAGGTAACTCAAAGAAAAGATGCTCATCAGATCTCTGAAAAATGCTATGGTTGTCAACAGAAATAAATAAATACAAATCGCCAGTTGATCCACCTTTATTTCCAGCTTCTCCTTTGCCCGAAACTCTTATTCTTGTACCGTCGTCAACACCTTTTGGTATCTTTACAGAAACACTTTCTCTCGATTGTGTTTTCCCATTCCCACTGCATTGTTTGCAAGGTTTACCAATTGTTTCTCCGTATCCACTACACTCAGGGCACGTCTGTTGTATTGTAAAAAATCCTTGATTTGATCTTACTTTACCTCTTCCATTACAGTAGTTACAAGTTATAGGCTTTGATCCTGGTTCAGAACCCTGACCAGAACATCTAGAACATTTTTTATAAGTAGTATAATTTACTTTTTTGTTTAAACCTGAATATGCTTCTTCTAAGCTAACAGTTACATCATACCTTAAATCATTCCCTCTATTTGACGATCTTCTTCCTGATCTTCTTCCACCACCGAAGACATCATCACCAAAAAAATCTTCAAAAATATCTGAAAATGAAGAACCAAAATCAAAATTACCAAATCCTTGACTACCTCCCCCTCCAAATGCTGCATGACCAAATTGATCATAATTAGTTTTTCTTTTATCGTCAGATAGTACGTGATAAGCTTCACTAGCCTCTTTAAACTTATCCTCTGAAGTTTTATCGCCTTTAGTTTTGTCTGGGTGGTATTTTAAAGCTAATTTTCTGTAAGCCTTTTTAATCTCATCCTTTGAAGCGGATTTAGATACACCTAAGATTTCATAATAATCTCTTTTTGTCACAAGAAATTGCTCCTTTTTTTATCTTAGGCGCTTTTTTCTTTATCTTCTTTTACGTCCTCAAAGTCAGCATCAACGACGTTTTCTTTATCCTTTGTTTTATCTTTTGGTCCTTTATCGTTTTTATCGTCCTTAGGCTGATTTTTTTGTTGGCTTTTATAAACAGCTTCACCAAGCTTCATTGATACTTGTATTAAATTTTGTGTTTTTTTCTTAATATTTTCTATATCTGTTCCTTTAAGAGCTTCTTTTAGTTCAGCAGAACCAGTTTCAATAGATTTTTTTTCTTCAGCAGAAATTTTATCTCCATGTTCTTTCAAACTTTTTTCAGTAGAAAAAATAATGCTGTCCGCTTGGTTTCTCGCATCAACAGCATCTCTTTTCTTTTTGTCGGCCTCTTTGTTTGCTTCAGCATCTTTTACCATTTTGTTAATTTCTTCATCGGATAAACCACCTGAAGCTTGAATTTGTATTTTTTGCTCTTTTCCTGTACCTTTATCTTTAGCAGAAACACTTACAATACCGTTTGCATCAATATCGAATGTTACTTCAATCTGAGGAGTGCCTCTTGGAGCAGGAGGAATACCGACTAATTCAAAATTACCTAAAAGCTTATTATCTGCAGCCATTTCTCTTTCTCCTTGTAAAACTCTAATTGATACTGCGGGCTGATTGTCTTCTGCGGTAGAGAATACTTGGCTTTTTTTTGTAGGTATCGTTGTATTTTTGTCGATAAGTTTTGTAGAGACACCTCCAAGTGTTTCAATACCTAATGAAAGTGGAGTGACATCTAATAATAACACATCTTTTACATCGCCTTGCAATACACCTGCTTGAATCGCCGCGCCCATGGCAACAACTTCATCTGGATTTACACTTTTATTAGGTTCTTTGCCGAAGAAATTTTTAACAGTTTCTATAATTTTTGGCATCCTAGTCATTCCACCAACTAGTACAACTTCATTAATTTCTGCCGCAGAAAATCCAGAGTCTTTTAATGCTGTTTTGCAAGGATTAAGAGTTCTTTCAATAAGCCCTTGAACTAATGCTTCAAGTTTTGCTCTTGTAAACTTAAGATTTAAATGTTTTGGACCTGTTTTATCTGCTGTAATAAAAGGAAGATTAATTTCTGTTTGAGCTGCAGAAGAAAGCTCAATTTTAGCTTTTTCAGCTGCTTCTTTTAATCTTTGAAGAGCAAGTTTATCAGATTTAAGGTCAATACCATTATCTTTTTTAAACTCTTCAGCTAGATATTCAACAATTGTGTCATCAAAGTCTTCTCCACCAAGAAATGTATCACCATTTGTTGATTTAACTTCAAAGACACCATCCCCAATCTCTAAAATTGAGATATCAAAAGTTCCTCCACCTAAATCATATACAGCTATTTTTTTTCCACCTTTTTTATCCAACCCATAAGCTAACGATGCGGCTGTTGGTTCATTTATAATTCTTAGAACTTCTAATCCAGCAATTTTTCCAGCATCTTTAGTCGCCTGCCTTTGTGAGTCATTAAAGTAAGCTGGAACTGTTATTACCGCTTTTGTAACAGCTTGGCCTAAATATTTTTCTGCAGTCTCTTTCATTTTTTGAAGAGTAAATGCTGAAATTTGTGAAGGAGAATATTTTTTACCTTTTCCTTCAACCCAAGCATCTCCATTTTCTGATTTTATAATTTTGTATGGTACTTTTGAAATGTCTTTTTGAACAGAAGGTCCATCAAATTTTCTACCAATTAGTCTTTTCACAGCAAAAATTGTATCTTCAGGATTTGTTACAGCTTGTCTTTTTGCTGGTTGACCAACCAGTTTTTCCTCTTTTTCCAAAAAAGCTACTACAGAAGGAGTAGTTCTTGCGCCTTCTGTATTTTCTAAAACTTTAGCCTGTGTGCCATCCATGATAGCCACACAAGAATTTGTTGTACCTAAATCTATTCCTATAACTCTAGACATATTTTCCTTTATTCTGCTTATCTATATGGGGTCTAAATAATATTCTACAAGGCATGTTTTCATTTATTTTGGTCACTTTTTACCCCTTTTTCTTTGAAATTCCAACAAATGACGGTCTAAGCAATCGTTCACCAAACATAAATCCTAATTGTACTTCTTGAATAATGGTGCCTGGCTCAACTTTATCATCCTCTATTTCAAGCATAGCTTGATGAAAATTTGGATCAAATTTTTTATTTAAACAATTAATTTTAGTGATTTTGTTTTTTTCAAAAATTGAAAGTAAATCTTTCTCTATAATTTCAATATTTTTAATAAATTTATCAAACTCCTTACTTTTTTTTAATATTTCATCTTCAGTTATAGATTTCTTAGCTCTTTGAAGATTATCTAATAACGAGAGCATTTCTTTTGCAAAATTAAAACCTCCAAAATCTAAAGCTTCTTTTACCTCTTTTTCAAACCTTCTTCTTTGATTTTCTGAATCAGCAAGTGATCGGAGTAACTTTTCTTCTGTAATTTTTAATTTGTCCTCAATAGAAAGTTTTTCCTCTTTTTTATCAGTCTCTTTTTGAACTGATTGATTACTATCCTCTTTATTTACTTTTTTGTTTTTGTTAATTTCACTCATATATGGACCTATATAATAATCAAAAGTATAATTACTAGTATTTATGAAAAAAAAAGTTTTTATGTTGATTGGAACCCATAATGATGGAAAATTTCGTGAAATAAGTAAGTTAATTAACAAAAATATAAAGAAAATTTCACCAAAAAGTTTAAAAATTAAAGCCCCTAGAGAAACAGGCAAAACTTTTCAATCAAACTCTGAATTAAAAGCAAATTTTTTTTATAAAAAGTCAAAAATAATATCTATATCTGATGACTCAGGCCTTGAAGTTTTTGCTTTAAATAAACAACCTGGTATTTTCTCAGCAAGGTGGGCAAAACAAAGCGGCGGTTTTCATAATGCAATGAAAAAAATCCTAAGGAAGATTAAGAGAAATAGAAAAGCAAGATTTGTTTGTAGTTTGTCAATTAAACTAAATGAAAAAAAAATAATTACATCTACTGGAATAATTAATGGAAAAATCTCAAATAAAATAAAAGGATCTAATGGTTTTGGTTATGATCCTATTTTTATACCAAATAAATATAAACTTACATTCGGGCAAATGAAAATATCAAAAAAAATGAAAATTGACCACAGAAGTATAGCTTTTAAAAAGCTTAAGAAAAAATTAAAATTTTACAAATTTTTTATTTGAAGCTTTATAGATATTTAGTTCTTGAATAAGTTTACCATCAACAAAATTAAAAGTTCCAATTTTTCCTTTTATTTTTTCTTTAACTATGAAGTCTTTTATAGAATTTACTTTAAATTCTTTTTTGTTCCATACATAATAAATCAACCCTAATGCATCATAAGTTAAAATTGTTATCTCACTTGGTTGTACGTTGTAAACTTTTGTGTATTTATTCTTATATTTTTCAAAGTTTTTGTAGTTTACTGATGGATAATATAGGCTCTTAATGGAGTTTTCCAAGAAAATACTTTTATCAAACCACTGATTGACTGTAGTAATAAGCACTTCATTCTGATCAACATCAGAAAATACTAAAGAGGTAAGTACACTCTTTAAACTATCACCAAAATCTATAATAATAACTGAGTCAAAGTTTACTTTTCCAATTGTATATTTTTGTTCGAGTCTTTTAAGTTCGATTTTAGATGCTTCGTCATCTTTTTGTTCAAGAATCTTTACTCTTGCAAGTAAATTTCTTTTTCTTTGAGGATAATTTGTCAACTTTTCAATTTCACTTGTTAATACTTTTGGGTCAGAACTATATTTAAATATTTTAAAATTATTTAAATTGATATTATTAATTTTTCTTTCCACTAAATTTGAATATTGATTTTTAGGGAACATAATTATCGTTTTATTTTTTTTTTTGTTTTTTAATAAAATTTTCTATTGATTTAATTTGTGACTCTAAACTAATCCCTATACTTAAAACATTATCTTGAACTTTTGGATTTATATTTGAAGGTGAAATAAAAATCATGTCTCTAAATTTATTTAAAATCTCAAAATCCTTAAAATTTATAGGTCCAATTACAAATTTTATATTCTCATCCTTAAGAGACTCAATAGAGTCTAAAAGTTTTTTCTCATCATTAAAGCCAGAGTCCCGAGGGAATATTTTAATATTTTCATCACCTATTTCATTTAAAGCTAATTGCAGTGATAACATAATTGATTGACCTAATTCTCTATAATCACCACTGAACGGCGCCAACAACCCAATTTTGAGAGTTTTTTTATTTTCTTCAGCAAATAAGTTAAAATTAATAAATATTAATATATAAGTAGTTAAAGCTATAATTTTTTTAAACATATTAAATTATGAACACTCTTATTAAAGGTTTATACATTGTTTCAACACCAATTGGAAATTTAGAAGATATTACTTTAAGAGCTTTGCGCATTTTAGAGAAATCAGATTACATTCTTTGTGAAGATACGAGACATTCATTGAAATTATTAAATCATTATAAGATTAAAAATAAATTGATTCCCTATCACAAGTTTAATGAAAAAAAATCAATTAATCAGATTATTGAATATTTAAATGAGGGCAAAATTTTGTCTTTAATATCAGATGCTGGAACCCCAGTTCTTTCGGATCCAGGAAATTTCATTATCAACGAATGTATTAGAAAAAATCACTCTATTTTTACTGTGCCAGGGCCCTCATCAATTACAGCCGCTGTAAGTCTTTCAGGATTTGAGGATAAATTTTTATTTTATGGTTTTTTACCTAAAAAAGAAAATGAAATTAATAGCTCAATGAAAAAACTAGCAGACTTAGAGTTTTCAATTGTTTTTTTTATACCAGCAATAAAAATAAATTATTATCTAAAATTCTTTAGAAAGTTTTTTTTAAATAGAAAAATATTTATAGCACGGGAAATGACGAAAAAATACGAAACTTACTATAGAGGTGATCTAAACAGAATAGAAAATTTTAAAGGAAGTTTGAAAGGTGAGTTGACCGTTATAGTCTCAAAAAAAGTAAACATAAAAAAGTTAACAACAGATTTTAATAAAATTGAGAAACAAATTATTAGATATTTGAAAAGTTATAAAGTAAAAGAAATTGTGAATTTAATTTCTAAAAAGGAAAAAATTTCAAAAAAAACTATTTATAATCTTTGTTTAAAAAACAAAAAATGAAAAAATCTGCAATTTTAATTTTATTATTAATATTTTTGACTAATTGTTCACCAGTATCGCGATTTGGGACTGGCGTTGATATCACCTTTGACCCAAGGACAATTGGCATGCAAATTGATGATACAATAATGCAAAAAAATCTTGTAGCTAGATTATCTTTAAGTGAAAAAAAATATTTTTTAAAAATTCAAGTTGAAGTATTAGATGGTAGAATTTTTTTATCCGGAAAGGTTGATGAACCTGAGGAAAAGATAAAGATTACAAAATTAGCATGGGAAACTAAAGGTGTTAGAGAAGTTAAAAATGCAATAACGATAAAAGGAAATACTAACTTTAAATCAACAGCAAAAGATATTTTAATTACAAGTCAGTTAAGGACAGCACTTATCATTAATAAGAAAACTAAAGCTAGGAATTATACTTTAGAAACAATTAATAAAAAGATATATATTTTCGGTATTGCAATGGATGAGGAAGAAAAAAAAGAGGTTCTTCTAGAAGCTGAAACAATACATGATGTAGATAAGGTTATTCCCTCAATATACTTGGCAACAGAATTGAGTAGAAATAAACTTTAAGTTTGATTGTAATCAATTACATCAGAAGAATAGGCAGCAATCGAGGCTAAGTTAAGAATATCTGATGTACTCGATCTTAAAGGAGCTACTTCAATAGGCAAATCTAACCCTATCAGTAATGGTCCTATTAATTTAGCACCTCCAAAAGATTTCATTAGTTTTGTTGAGATTGCAGCACTATGTAATGCTGGCATAATTAAAATATTTGCCTTTCCTACGATTTTAGAAAAAGGGTAAATATCCTGATAAATCGGATTTAATGCTACATCTGGCTGCATTTCTCCATCAAAGTCAAAGTTCACATTTTCTTTTTTTAACGTTTCGATCGCATCTCTTACATGTTTGGTATTTCTTGAGATAGGTTTTCCGAATGTTGAGTGTGAAAGAAAAGCCACTTTAGGATCGAAACCAAATAGTTTCGAAACCCTGACACATGATTTAGAAATATCTACTAATCTTTTAGAAGTTGGGAAGTCCTCGACGTTAGTATCTGCAACTAAAACTGTTCTTCCTTTAAAAACAATCATGGTCATTCCAAATATCGGCTCACCTTTTCTAGCATCGCATACATGTTTTAATTTTTCTACAGATGCTGCGTAGTGTCTTATATTTCCAGTCACCATCGCATCGGCATCCTTACAAGCTACCATAGATGATCCGAATGCTATTCTATCGTTTCTTATTAACCTATCCACATCTCGTTCTAATTGACCTGTTCTTTGCAACTTTTTGTATAAATACTTGGAATATTTATCCCTTTTTTCTTGATCAGTTGAGTTAACTATTTCAATTTTAAAATTTTCATCAAGACCAATTTTATTTAATGTTTCTTTAACTCTCTTTTCGTTACCGATAACTATCGGTATTCCAAGTTTATTTTTTCCAAATTCAATAGCTGCTTTAAGCATATTTTCGTCTTCACCCTCAGCGAATATAACTTTTTTTGGATTTTTCTTTACTTTAGCGTTTATTCCTTGCATTAAAGACATTGAAGGGTCTAATCTTGCAGTAAGAAGATCTTTGTAATTATCTAAATTTTCAATTTTTTTTCTTGCAACACCACTTTTAATTGCTGCTTCTGCAACAGCTGATGGGATAATACTCACTAATCTTGGATCGAATGTAGATGGAATAATGTATTCTTTACCGTATTTAGGTCTTTCTCCACCGTAAGCAGACACAACCTCATCTGGCACATCTTCTCTCGCTAACAATGCAATAGCTTTTGCAGCAGCAACTTTCATATCATCATTAATAATTTTGGCCCTTACATCAAGTGCTCCACGAAAAATATATGGGAACCCTATTAAATTATTAACCTGATTAGGATAATCAGATCTTCCAGTTGCAATTATTGCATCGTT
>MDSZ01080323.1_pt1 | contig 11412 bp, 9 predicted proteins | sample 811201 | NCBI WGS metagenome assembly MDSZ01 (sample SAMN05326647, study PRJNA326480) | marine metagenome | isolation source: seawater | place: Indian Ocean: North | collected 2010 | reverse complement strand
CGAACGGTGCAGAGCAACGCCACCACGGTCATCGTGATTCATGGGCGTCATGGACCCGAGCCTCACAGATGGCGAACGCAACGGCTGGTCCACATGGCGCGAAGCCAGGTAGAAGTGACGGCAGGACGCGATGGCAGGTTGAGGATCCGTCGTGGGCAAGCGCCGTGGCGCCTCCTCCAACCGTTGCGTTCACGTCGCGTTTCGGACCACCGGCAACCGACCCTGGCCGAGTGGTCGCCGGAGCGGCTCCAAGTCCCAACCGAAAGGCGCGAGCAGCGACCATGCCGCGCGGTCGAGGCGGCGGACGTGAACGTCGAGGGCAGGTCGGAAGCGTGCTGAGGCTCCATCGTCCAACTCGGCCGCCAACACGACGCCGTCTTCGTTGCCCTCGACCTCCACAAAACGCAGCCTTGACCCAAGGGCTACCGGCCATCCCAAGCGGGAGGAACGGGTCATGGCACGCTGCAACACCGTGTTGACGGTGCGCTCCTCCAGGCCTCGCTCGACCCGCTGGGCAACGAGGAGATCCACCAAAGGAACGTGCCCGCTCATCAGCGACGTCCGGGCATGCTCGTGGGCCTCAAGCAGCATCGCTTCGAGGACCTGCTCGTCCACGCCGTGGGTCAGCACGTGGTGCCGCAAGGCCTCCAGCGTGTCTTTTTGGAAGCGCTTGACGAAGGGGCTCGTCGAGTGTTGCCTCGCCTCGATGCCTCGAACTTTGACACCGTCGAGGCCGCAGCCCCAGTACTTCGTCAACGCACCAGCACCGTCGGAGCGACGAGGAAGGATGGCCAACACAGGGTAGCGCCCTTCCACTTCGAGAGGAATGCCTGTCGTGGCTCCGAGGCGGTCCGCCAAATGTTGCGCAGCCACCGCTCGCTCGTCGTTGGAACGTCCCGACACGTCGGTGATCCACAAACTGTCGACGATGCCGTGGACGACCTCCCACCCGTCGGCCCGGGCCGCTTCGATGCCTTCCAGCATGACCTCGCGGGCCCATGCACAAATCGCTTCATGGGCCTCGATGCGGCCAAAGCGAGCGTTGCGGTAACCGGTGTATCCAAAACACGTCACGAGCAACCACTTCAGGGCCAATTGTCGCCGATCTGCATCGTCGCGCGGTCCTGTCCGTTGAGCCTTGAGTTCAGAACGCCGTCGGATGAGGGGAGCCACCACCCTCCCAAGCAAACCGTGGTGTTGGAGGCACGTGTGCAGCTCGAGACCCGGAACGCTCAATGCCGCTGAGGATGAACCTGGAGCGGGATTGAGGTATTGATTGACAGCACGCTTCCGAAACCACTGCTTGGCTTCGTCGGGGTCAAGAGGAACGAAGGGGGCTTGACCGCTGCCTGCACAACAGGTGCATCCAAGGGTCTCAGGCGAGATGTTTCGCGTGGCGATGAGGCTTGGGAAGAGGCTGGCAAAATCCAGTTCAAACACATCGACATGAATCCCCGGCCTTGGGTCAAGATGCAGTCCACCGCGATCGGCGTGAAGCAGTTCCCATCCCGTCGTGGTGTCCTCGGGTCGATTCTTCCGCCACGGGATTAACACACCGTCCTGCATGGCCGTGCGGACCTGAATTGCGCTGATGACCGCGCCCGGGGAGCGCCGAGCCACCGCGTCGAGAGGACGGCCGGAGGCTTGCGACAATTCGATGAGTCCTGGCAACCCGGCTTCGCGTCCGAGGAAACTCGTGGCCAGGTCGATGTGCACGCGGCCTTCGAAGCGATGGTGGCCACCTCGACGCAACAAGCGACCGTAAGACCGCACGGTGCTTCGTCGCGTGGGCGTCGGCAGGACGGACGCTGACCTCCCGAGACGAAGATGAAGGCCCCATGCCTCTGCCCGTTGTCGCAATGCAGGCAAAAGGTGGGCATCGCCCCCTTCCGTCAAGACGACGTCCGGATCATGCCGGTCGAGCGTGTCCATCAGACGCTCCAGCCCTTCAGGGCCCTCAAGTGGAAGCACGTCGCTCGGCCCAAGGGCTCCCAAACCGACGGCCTCAACCGGCGTCATGTGCACCGCCAACAGGCGTCCATCGTGCAACGGACCATCCCACTCGGCCTCCATGCGTAGGACGCGCACGTCGTCCATGACGTCCGAAAGGAGGCGTGGCGTGAGTGCATCCTCGACGGCTTGCACCCCGCCGAAGAGCTCGATGCCATGGGACGTCAACCATGCTTGGACCGGATCGACGTCCACCGACAGCAAGGTGTGGTGACGGTGCAGCCCTCGATCGTCGATGGTGCGGGCCAGGCGAAGGCGGTCGCGCGGACGGCGAAGCGTCACCTCAAGGACCGGATGCGTAGGGCCACCCAACGCAATCGGGGCTTCGATGGAGGCGCATTCCATCACGCCGTAGTGCAACCTGACCTCAGGTTGGTCGAGCCACACTTGGAGCGCGCGGAGCCGTTCCGGGGTGGCGGTGATGTGAAGCAGGCATGGAACCACAAACCGCCACGCACGAGCAGGCCCTCCCCGTTGACGGACCCATGCCGTGAGCACACCGGTGCCCTCGTCGTGCACGTCAAGCAACCAACTAGGTTGCATCCCGTTCACCCAAGGCGTCTTCCAAGGAACGAAGACGGACCCAAGCCTCGAGCAGGGCCGTCAGAAGCAAAGGCGTCCAAGGATCATGGGCGGGGAGCATGCCAGCAACGCCGCGCCGTTGACGCAAATGAGCCAGGAGATCATCGAACACCGCTTGCTCGTCATGCGGCAACAAGCGACGGTATGGGGTCAACGCTTGCAATTCCTCATCCACGCGCATTCGCCATGTCGGCACACTTCGACCCATGCCTTGGCCATGGCCACAGGTATCGAGGAGGCCACGGAGGGAGGGGAGGCTGAACGCAAAGTGATCAGAGCACGTCGCGGTTGACCACGGTCGGACAGGAACCCGTGTCAAGGGTCTCAAGCACGGCCGCTGCGATGTCCATCCCGACGCGTCGTTGGGCCTCGTGGGTGGAGGCCCCGATGTGCGGCGTTCCACTGAACCGCATGTGCTCAGCAAGCGGGTGACCCGCGCCAACCGGTTCTTCCTCGAACACATCGAGGGCCAAACTTGCGAGCGTCCCATCGCTAAGGGCCGCTGAAGCAGCGTGTTCGTCGACCAGGCCACCGCGAGCGCAGTTCACCAAGTGGGCTCCGCAGGCCACGCCATCTGCACCGACCTGCGGCATCAGGTTCAGTCGACGAGCATCGACCATGTGGTGGGTCTCTGGGGTGAGGCCGCAATGCAGGCTGATGTGCGTGCACGAACGGAAGAGGTCGTCAAGGTCGCCGTGCAAGGTGGTCGCTGGCGCGATGTCCACGCCCTCGGGCAGGTAAGGATCGTAGGCATGCACCTCCATGCCCAGGGCGACCGCTACCGCCGCCACACCACGTGCGATGCGCCCGTATCCGACCAAACCGAGGCGCTTTCCTGACAGTTCAGTCCCCTTTGCTTCCTTCTTGATCCAACGGCCCTCCCGCATGGCGCGGTCCGAGGGCCCGAGGAAACGAACGGAACCCAGCAAATGAGCCATGGTCAATTCGACCACGGAATGGGTGGACGCGCGAGGTGCATTCACCACACGAATGCCTGCAGCCGTTGCGGCGTCCAAATCGATGTTGTCCACGCCCACACCGGCACGACCGACCACCTGCAGGGACGGAAGGGCGGCCATCACGTCTGCCGTCACCTTGGTGCGGCTTCGTACGATGAGGGCGGCGATGGGGCCTCCGCCATCGGAGCCGAGCGCTTCTGGTTCAAGCTCGGCCACCTCACCCCCACATTCGGCCCGAAGTTTGGCGATGGCGTCAGGGTGCAGCCCGTCCGTGATGGCGATGCGCATGTGGGTGGCCTATTCCGACGGAACAAGAAGGTTGCATCCGATGCATTCAGGGAGGGGAGGGTTGTGAGGGTCCTGTGGCCACCGAGGCTGGCATGGACGCCCTGGCCTCAGCGCTGGGGATTCTGCTCATCCCAGTGTTGCTTGCGTTGCCGCTTCGGATTGCTTGGCAACTCCGTGTTGGGTCATCGATTGACAACATGAGCTACCGGGCTGACGTGCGCCGCATCCTCCATGCAGGCATGCCCCTCGAGGCATTTCGCGTCGCCCTCAACGACCGTGCAAGGGAAGCAGGCATCAGTCCACAACGGCAACGCTTGCTGGAAGCCGACACCATCTATCCATTGGGCCTTGGACATTTCATCCTCCTTCCCGCATTGTTCGTCTTTCCCATTGCCTTGCTGCTCGCAGCACCTGTCATCCTGCTCGCCTTCCCCGTGTTCATGGCCACCGAGTTCCTCCTCATCCGGCGCAACCTTCTGGCCACGGCCCTGAACGTGCTTCGACGACTCACAAACTGGCAGATCATCCATATTCCACGTACCTTGGACACGGGTGAGGTCTCAAGGGAGCACGTGATGGAACTCTCGCATCACCTACGCCACTTCCAGCGAGCACCACGCTTGGCCTTCTTGGGACTCTTCGCCTGGCTTGTGGTCCTGTGGACCTTCCGCATCGATTCCACCGGCCTTCAGGCCCTCATCGCCATCCTGCTGTACGTCGTGCTGCTGGCCTTGGTCGGCGTCCTTGGTGCCGCCTTCGAAACCGATCTGGTCTTTGCAGACCCCGCGAACGCTTCATTGACGCCCATCGACCTCTGGTTGGATTCGATGCTCAAGCCGGTGGTCGGATTTGGGTTGGTCCTGCTGCTCGTGCGCGCGATGATGGAGGAATTGAGGAACGGCAATCCTGTCCTGTTCTCCGCCATGGTCATCGCTGTGCTTTACGGTGCCGCGCTGGTGGGATTCGCCTATCAGTGGGGCTACGCACTGGTCCGAGGAAAGGCGGTCAGGGACGTGTTTGAAACGCAGGCTATGGAGCAGTTTTCTCCGCTCATTTCCTACGATTTGACCCGCGCAGAGGGTCGCCTTGTGTTCGGTGCAAAGATGTCCATGGCCGAACGCAAAGAACAGAGCAAGGAATTGGTCAGCGGTGGCATGTCCTTTGCTGATCTTGAGGCCTTGCCACGCTCGGAGACGGGCGGTGAAATTCCCAAGCGGCCCTCCCTCTAGGACCGCTGACGTGCTCATTGCAGCCAAGGGATGTGCTCTGGGACCTCTGCGAAAATGTTCGCAGGAAGGGCCGTCTTGATTTTCGAAACGCCGCCCAATCGAGCACTGGTTTCCGATTGCCACGCCGCAAATTCATCGAACGAGGACATGTTCAAGACGGGATTGTTCGCTTGGTTCCACGCCAGGCTTTGCATGGTGGTGCCTGGCGGATCGTGACCGGTGCAAACGATGGCCTCGCCGGGGAAGCGGGACAAGACCGCCAAAGCCTCCCAGTGCTCGTCAACCCGACCGCTCGGGAGGTCATCACGACCCACGCCGCCATCGCCCGTGAACAGAAAATCACCGGTCATGATGTGCCCAGCAACGTCGACGATCATCGAATCGTTCGTGTGACCCGGGGCATGGTGGAAACGCACGGTGTGCGCGCCAACCGCCAGCGTGTCCTCTTCGCCCACCAAGCGGTTGACACCAAGGGAGGCGGTTGAATGCCACATGACGTAGTCGCATCCCGTCCGCTCTCGCATGGCAAAGCAGGCCGTGATGTGATCGGCGTGCGTGTGCGTGGCAATGGCGTGCAGCAACTTGAGCCCACGTGACTCAATCAACGCGAGGTCGGCATCGATGGTGTCCCACACAGGATCCACATAGGACGCAACGCCTGCTTCTTCGTCAACGATGAGGTAGGTCTTCGCCCACCGGTCTGCATGGAGTTGTTCAACGCCCATGCACACCAACCCTCGGTTCCGTCCAAGAAGGTGGCGCTGGCCGGACCGCATCGTTCATGCCGGTGAGCACCCACCGTTGCAGCATGGACCATCCTTCCGTCGTGGTTCATCTCGAACATGACGGCAAGGTCCTCCTCGTCGATGAGCACGGCCAAGGACCTCAACGGGCACAACGGGGCCGGCTTGCAGACGTCCCTTCGTTGCGTTTCCCAACGCCCGCAGAAGTGGACGCCATGGGCATCCAACACGGTCCGACGCGCCACATGAACCTCGACGATGTGGCCGATGGCGTGACCGTCATCAAAGCCTATCCGCACATCGATTGGCCCGCGATTTGGCCGTGGAAAGACGACCTCATCAGCGACAATGCGGTTCATCCCGTGGCCCGTGAGAGCGTCTATCGAAGCCTGCACCGCGTGGTCAGCAAAGCCATCGTCGTGAACGGACAAGGTGAGGTGCTGATGGGACGTGTCGCACGTGGCCACTTCGTGGGGCATTGGACCCTTCCCGGGGGCTACCTTGACCACGACGAGCATCCTCGCGCAGGGTGCATTCGCGAAGCCTTCGAAGAATTCGGGCTGAACATCACCCTTGACGCGAACGCGCCGGTCGTGACCCAACGCGTGTTCGACGGGCGAGGCCTCTCCTTCCTGTCCTTCACCTACACGTCCACCGAAACCGAAGGGCAAGACATCAAGGTCGAACCCTCGGAGATTGCGGAAGGTGCGTGGTTTGCCCCTGAGGACGCGTACGCTCAGGCTGTGTCATTTTTCGACAAAACCGCGCTCAAAGCACACCTCGAGCGCTGATCAAGCACCGAGCATGGACTTGGCTTCCGCCAGCGCATCCGGCAATCCGTCGGGGTGAGATCCGCCACCTTGTGCAAAAGTCGGACGACCGCCACCGCCGCCTCGAATGTGAGGGGAGATGGCTCGTAGGAGCGTTACCGCGTCGTAGCGTTCTGCTGCGACCGTCCCTTCCGTGACGGCCACCAGGAGTTTACCTCCGCCTTCGCGAGAGCCCAACACCGCCACCGTCGGTTGTTCAGGATCGCGGGTCATCGCTCCGAGCATGTTGGTCAACTGCTTGAGGTCGGCGTCCACCTCTTGCACAATCACGCGGACGCCGTCCACCATGGTGGAACCTCCATCGCCTCCACTGGTCCGCAGCTTGGCGATTTCCTGTTCCATGCGCTTGATGCGCTTCTGCTGGTCCTTCCACTCCGTGAAAAATCGCTCAGCGGCTCGAGGCAAATCTTCGGGTGTGACGCTCAGTGCATCCGAAGCCGCGCGAAGCAGGGCATCTTGTTGGCGCGCATAGCGCAAGGCGGCTTGCCCTGCGACGATGGTCAGACGCTCCACGCCGTCCTGGACCGCCGAAGAACGGACGATGCGAATGGAACCGATCCGGCCGGGTTCGTCGTGGTGCGTTCCACCGCAGGCTTGGATGTCGTGATCGGCGATACGCAAGATGCGCACAGACGCACCTTTCGGCGCACCGCCCTGATAGAGGTCGAAGCCATGTTTGCGGTCCGCATCACGGCGATCCAATTCCGTTTTCTCGGTGCGTTGCACCTGAGCCAACACGTCGTTGGCAAGGCGCTCAATCGCATCGAGGTCCTCACGTTGCAAACGGGTGTGGTGCGTGATGTCGAGTCGGGCGCTGTCGACGGATTTGTTGGCTCCGGCCTGGAAGATGTGGGGGCCGAGGATGCGGCGTGCCGCCCCACCGACGATGTGAACCGCGGTGTGGTGATCCATCAATTGCTGACGCCGTGCAGCATCCAGGGAGCCCTGCACAAGGTCGCCGACCTCCATCGGCCCATCCACGAGATGGAGGACGTGCTCGCCTTGCTTCCGGGTGTCCACCACGCGACGGTCGGTGGCTTCGGTGGACAAGCGACCATGGTCGCCCTCTTGGCCGCCGCCTTCGGGGTAGAAGCAGGTCTTGTCCAAAATGACCGCGTGTGTGGCACCTTCGACGGCAGGATGGAGCAAGGGCTTGCAGGCGAGGACACTCGCTTCCATCTCCAACATGTGCACATCGTCGTAGAACAGAAGCGAGGTGCTCGGGAGTTCGGGGAGCGCTTCAACCAAGGCCGCGTCTTTGCTGGACGAGGCGGCTTCCTTGGCCAAACGCGCGTGACGTTCAGCCATTTCAGCCGCGAAACCCGCACGAAGCACGAGGTGTTCCCAACCGGCCTTGCGACCCACGCCGACCACGATTTCAGGCTGCAGACCGTGCACATCTGCGAGTTCAAAGAGAAGATCGTCGTGCACGGACGTTGCATCTTGAGGCGTGGATTCGAGGGCCTTTCGGACCAAACGGTCGGATTTTCGCATCATCTCGTTGTACCGGGCCTCTTCGAGGTCGAGGATGTGCAGCATGCCCTCACGGGTTTGCTTCATGCTCCGGTCGGGCAGATGATGGTCGAGATGGTGGGCCATCAAGTCAGCAAGCGTTACACCGAGGTCGAGTTCGTTCGCCATGCGAAGGACACGTCGGGCGAGCATGCGGGCCAAGTACCCGTCTTTGGCGTTGGAGGGCACGAGGCCATCACCAAGCATGTGGGCGAGGGCGTGAAGATGATCTGGAATGGCGTAAATACGAGCCAAGGGTTCGGTCAGCGCGGCCAAGACCTCAACGTCGACCTCCACACCAGCTTCACCAAGGCGCTGAATCAGCGTGGCCTGAAGGGCTTCGGCGTCCACGCCAGCCTCGATGTTCATGATGCCGTTCAATCGGCTCAATTCCCCAAGCAAGCGCTCGACATCGATGTCCTTGTATTCGGCGAGGACCTTGTCGAAGTGCGCCAAGGATTTGAGCCACGACACGGATTCAGGGTAGATGGCTTCGTAGATGGTCGGCGTTCCTGCTGCTGCCCAACAGAAGCGCTCGAGGCCGTACCCGGTGTCGATGATCTGCAGCGGCATGGTGCGGTAGCGCAGGCCCTTCAGTTCGACATCGCCTTCTGGGTGCTCTTCAAGATCCATGAAGACCAATGTGGCCAATTCCAACCCACCCACGATGACCTCGACAGCGGCTCCGGCGTTTCCACCACCGCTCCATGGATTTTCGACGTAGGTGACTTCGTTCGGATCGATGCCAAAGGTGTCGGTCAGCAAACGATGGCAGAGGTCAACGCAGGTCTCAATCCAATAATGCTCAATGCCGTCTTCGGGTCGATTGAACACGTGATGGGCCATCATCTCGAAGGTGGTCAGGTGACGCCCAGATCGGCCAACAGCATCCACGTCGGTCAGGCGAATGCAGGGTTGAGAAATCGTCAACGGATTGGCTGGCGGCTCGGCAAGACCACTGGTGACGTGAGGCTGAAAATCCGCGATGGAGGCGATGGTCAAGTGGATGTCATCGCGCCAACGCGCCAAGACAGGATAGGGTTCAATCCGTGCGTGTTCCGAGGCCTCGAACGCACTCAAGAAGGCTTCACGCATCCGTTCTTTGAGGGCATGTCCGCGCTCGTCAAAGCCAGGTAGGATTGGGTTGCCGATGAAGGTGTATGGATCCTGGTCGGTGTCTCCGCTGGTGGTCCGGTTCGGATCGCACGTCCAGTACGGCAAGCCGCTGACCTCACACGTCCGACGGTCGTAACCGCGGTCGATGAGGGTCTGAAACCTGAGGCCGTCCATCGTCGCTCCCCGTCCATGGGTCAAGACACCGCTCCTTGAAGGCTCGCCCGTCCAAAGCGTGAAGGCGGCCGGTGGCCACCAACCAACATGCCGGACTGGCGCGAGCACGTGGAGCCCCTTGGGCCCAGCGTGATCGGCATCGCGAAGCACGGCCGCATGGTGACCGATGCGGCCATCGTCGGCTCGGACCTTCAAGCCCTGCTCAGCGGCGACGAGCGGGCACCCGAACAACTGGTCAACGCCGCATCGTTGCCCGGCGCCGTAGGTCGGGTGTGGGCGATGGCCGACCATCACTTCGGGTACGGATTACCCATCGGAGGCGTGCTGGCCACCGACCACGACGCAGGGGAGCAGGGGGGTGCTGTGAGTCCCGGCGCCGTCGGTTTCGACATCAACTGCGGGGTGCGCATGCTGGCCTTCGACATGAAGGCCGATGACCTGCCAGACCCTGCGAAATTTGCGCGACGCCTTGGTGGCCGCGTGCCTTCAGGAACCTCCGGACGTGGAGGCGTCGACCTCTCCTCTCGTGATTTGATGAACGTCCTTGAGGAGGGAGCAGCAGCAGCCGCTGACCTTGGCCTTGGAGCCGTCGACGATCTGCATCGGCTCGAATCGAAGGGCCGACTTGAGGCCGACATCGACGCCGTCTCCTCGCGTGCCCTTGAGCGAGGTGCGACCAGTTTGGGCACCTTGGGAAGCGGCAACCATTTCGCGGAATTGCAAGCCGTCGAGGAGGTCATCGATCATGACACCGCTGAGGCATGGGGGCTGTACGAAGGTCAACTTGTGGCCATGATTCATTCCGGCAGCCGAGGCCTTGGGCATCAGGTGTGCACCGACCACGTGCGTCACCTCGAACGGCAATTCGTCTCCGATGATGGAGGATGGCGCAACGAGGCCTACGGATGGTGGATTCCTGACCGTCAGTTGGCCGCCGCGCCACGCCACTCTCCTGAAGCCGAAGCCTACCTCGGCGCGATGGGGGCAGCGGCCAACTATGCCTTCGCCAACCGCGCCGTGCTGGCCCAACGGTTGATCACCGCGCTGGAAGCACACACGCGTTCCTCTGTTGAATGGTCCACCGTCTACGACGTGGCCCACAACATCGCAAAGGACGAGGAACACGTCATCGATGGAAAGCGCTGCACCTGCAGCGTGCATCGAAAAGGTGCAACACGAGCCTTCCCTGGGACCCACGATGGCCTGTGCCCCGAGCACAAAACGACGGGTCAACCGGTGCTTGTTCCCGGTGACATGGGCACAGGATCGTGGCTCTTGGCCGGTCCACAGCAGGACATGAACCCGGCCTTTGGATCCTCCTGCCACGGCGCAGGGCGCCGCTTGTCGCGTGCAGCAGCACGCGCCCAAGTGGACGTGAACGAAGTGATGGAACGGCTTCGAGCATCAGGCGTCCATCTCAAGCATGGGACGGAACGAGGCCTCGCCGAGGAAGCCCCTGAAGCCTACAAGCCAGTGGACGATGTGGTCGACGCGACGGAAGACGCGGGCCTTGCTCGCCGGGTGGCGAAACTCTCGCCCCGCGTCGTGGTGAAGGGCTGAAGGTCACATGCAGTAGGACGTGGCCGGTCCATCGGAAAGGCTCGGTGCCGCTCCCGAATGCTGACCGTCAGGCTCCTCGCAGATCACGCTGAGCAAGGTGTTGACGAGGGCTTTGAGGTCCTCCACCTGCGTCTGCAGTTCGTTCACTCGTTTTTTCATCTCATTGCCTTGCTGGCGCTCGTTCATCGTGCATCCCATCTGGAAGAGTCGCCCCCTCCAGTGGCTCATTTCTCAAAATCGCACCTTAATGATTGACGGTCGAACACGGCCAGGACGTCGATTCACAAAGAAGGAGCCACCGGCGAGAATCGAACTCGCGACCTCCTCATTACCAATGAGGTGCTATACCGCTAAGCCACGGTGGCGTGATTCGGCCCACCTGAAGGGTGGATATAACCGCTTCGTGATG
>MDSZ01231034.1_pt1 | contig 11413 bp, 12 predicted proteins | sample 811201 | NCBI WGS metagenome assembly MDSZ01 (sample SAMN05326647, study PRJNA326480) | marine metagenome | isolation source: seawater | place: Indian Ocean: North | collected 2010 | reverse complement strand
TTTTTTTTAAAATCAATTGATTCAAATTCAGCTAATTGACCACCCCAATTAACAGAATGTCCACCCAATATAAAATTGTTTTGATTTTGACTGGATTTATGAAAAAGACCAATGTTTTCAGTTCTATTTTCTGTAGTTGAATTTTTTTTAGTATCGCCCCTATCAATTATTATTACTTTTAGATTTTTATTTTGAATTTCCTTAGCAAGATATATTCCACTCAGTCCCGCTCCAACAATAACTATATCAGCATGATATATCTTCGAACCCTTTTTATTTGCATCAATTATATTCATATTTTATTTCTAATAATTTGATTAATTTTTTTAGCTAAATTAGAAGCATATTTTTTTGAAACCAACTCATGTGTTGGTAAAAATAATAGATTTTCACAAAGATTATCTAAATTTTTAGTTTTGACATATTTTTTTTTGTAAAATGATAATTTATTTAAATTTTCATAAACAGATGTCCCTATATCAAAATTTTCATCATATAGTTTTTTTTTGATTAACCAAGATTTCTTATGATAGATTAAAAAATTGAAACATGAACCATTTAAAATTTGTGAGTGAGTTATTTTATATGGTATAGATATTTTTTTTAAATATTTGTAATAAATCAAAAAAATTTTCACCCTATGTCTTTGTATGGCTTTAGCTTTTGCTATTTTGTAAAAAATCTCATTAAAAAAACCGTTAGATGGTCTAGTGAAATAGGATTTATCAATCTTTCCTGAAGAAAAATAAAATTTTTCAGACTTTTTATTTTTTATAAAATACTTTTTATTTAAATAATAAAATCCAAAATAATTGAAGATAAATTTATATGTCAAAACCTGATAAATTATAGTCAATGAAGCTTGTCTAAAATATTGAAATAACGTAAGAGTTTTCCATGAATTAACCTCTGATTGTATCTTTTTAAATATAAGATCATTTTTACAAGTTAAAGCACCACCATAATAATAATTTAATAACTTAAAAGACGAAAAACTAAATATTGCACCATCACTTGTTATTTTTTTTTGTTGTATAGATCCATAGCTTACTGCTTTATCTTCAATAACAATAATTTTTTTTTTTTTACATATATCTAATATTTTCTTTATGTTTTTTTCTTCTAAATGATAATGAGTTAATATTACAATTTTTGGGTTATATTTTTTTATTTTATCCTTTAAATCTACAATTGAAAAATAAGTAGATTGATATTCAAAATCAACAAATAGAGGTTTTCCTCCTGCTTTTTTAATCAAATTAATTACATCAGGTATTGTGTAAGCACTAACTAGTACGTTTCTTCCTGGACGAGATGGATATTCTAAATAATACTTAACTAGTAAATAGATTCCAGTTCTAGCTCTTCCTAAGAAAATTATTTTATTTATATTTAAAAATTTTTTTAAGTTAATAATAACTTTATTCTGGTATCTAAATTTTTTAACAGTAAAAAGATTAAAAATATTAATATAATTTATCTTAATTTTACTTATTTTATTTATAAAAAACATTTTAAATTTAATTTATTTTATACAATGAAAGGCAACAGCTTTTAGTTCATTGTTCTCTAAAAACCTATTTTTTCTCTCTACTTCAGCAAATATTTCTTGATTAGAGTCACCAAATTCACATTCTCTAATATTATCAAATCCAGAATTTTTAAGCTCAGAAAAAAGTGATTTTTCATCAAACATCCATTTATGTCTAGAGCCACCAAATAAAAACCTAATCTTCTTTAATAAATTATCATTTTCATCTTGCATTACACATCCTAGGCTTTTCATAAATAAATTTGCATCTTTTGTTTTCACATAATGCTCAACTCGAGACTTTAAAGATGGTACAATTATTCTTAGTACACCTCCAGGTTTTAACATTTTATAAATATTTCTTAACATTTTTCTCCCATCATTTAATGGTACATGCTCCAGAACGTCACAACAATAAATATTATCTGCTGAATTTTCATTACAAAGTTTATTTTGAACAATATTCCCGTATTTAACTTCTTTTGGAAATTTATTTTTATTGTATTTGAAAATTTTATTTAAAAGTGAAATTTTATCTATGAGCACAAACATACTGTTATCATAATTCAACCAACTTTTTCCAATTACAAATCCACAACCAATATGATAGTTTTTCATTTAAAATTAATAATTCAATTATAACTTAAAAACAACCCTCAAAACCCAAACTTAATTTTTTTAATTTTTTAATAAAATTTAAATTCTTTGTTTTTTTTTAGAAAAAAAAATTTAAATAATTAATATTATTAATTACTATTTTGCTAATTCTAATAATATTGAATATATATTATAAATTAACTATTTAAGTAATTGATACTCATAGTAAAAATTTTAATTTTAATTATATTTTAAAAATCCAAGTTTACCGTATATCGATAAATCTTTTAATACTATTCCATAATTCATTAGAAAAACTGATATTTGCTTTAATTTTTTTATTTGTATTTTTTGCCAATTTTTCGATGTTTTTAAATTATGCTCAAAATTTTTATTTAGTTCTTTATCATAAAAATAGCTGTCTTTTGCTAATCTATCCTTCGTCAAATTATAATTAAATTCACAACCAATAAGTAAAATTCTCCTTGCTTTTAAAGAAATAGCTAAGGGAATTGCCATTTCTGTGACGACAGAACTCTTTAAATCTATTGGGGAGCTGAATTTTTTTAAATAAAGAGATACAATTTTTTTATTATTTTTTGGAAATTTATATTTTATCTTTGTGTCATTAATACTTAGCTTGTTTTCCCATTCTGGAGGAAAATAAGATAGCCCTTTAAACTTTTTTAAATATTTTATCCATAAAGAGTTGTTTTTATTATTTAAAAATCTCTTATCGTAAGCTGTAAAAAAAATATTCTTTCTTTTTAAATTAAAAATTTTGTTAAAGAATATATGGTTTGTTCCAATTTCAATATATTTTTTTTTTGAAAAGAACTTATAATTCTTTAATGATGGGCCATTTCCCAATATTACTGCAGTCAACATAGTTTAATTAATTTTGGTAAAATAATTTTTTTTTTTATTTTTTAAATAATAGTCAATCAACTTATCGTTAAATAATTCATATATAACTTTTAAATGTGTTGGTTTAAAAGACTTAGTTGAGTATGATTTTCCATAGAAATCCTGCTTATAAGATTTTATTTTATGTCCCTTTGATAGATGATCTAATATTTTTTTTAAATCCTTTCTACCCTCTTTCATTGCAGAAATGGTAAGATCAAACAAATCCATACCTTTCTTAAGTTTTGCAACAGAATGATGAATAATTTCTCCTGAATCTGCGTTAGAATTTAATTTATGAAATGTAATACCAGTTTTCCAAGGTTCTAAATTATAACTTGGCCAAAATAATGTGGCTGAGCCTCTGTACCAAGGTGACAAACCTAAATGAATATTAAAAGTTTTTGATGGTAATATTTTTCTGACTTTTTCAGAAATCAGACCTGGACCCATAATAAAACAAAGGTTCGCGTTAGTTTTTTTTATGTATTTTTTTACTTTTGTAGAATTTAAATTTATAGCATCTACCTCTATTATTTTTTGTTTATCTAAAAAATCATAAATTGTTTTACTACCGAATGCATTGACTTCTTTTTTATATCTTTTTTTAAAATGTAGATCTAATAATTTACCTTCTTTTTTATTTAATGGTTTGGCCACGTCATATCTTACATACTTTTGAGACTCTCTTTTCATTATAATGCAATTTATTTCACATTTCATTTTTAGTATTGGTTCTAACATAAATCTATGTCTGAAATGATCACCACAGATAATTAAAATTTTCATAATTTACTTTTGGATGTTTGAATTATTTTTTCTATAATTTTTAATACTTTTATTGCCTGGTCTAAATTAGAAATATTCATTTTATTATTAAGTTTCACTTTATTATTTAATAAACTTTTAATTTCTAAATATTGTTTATAAAAACCAGGTTTATATTTTAAATTTTTATTTACACAGCTAACTTCTTTTTCTAATTTTGGCACATAAGTTCTAATGGGATATTTTTTTGTTGGCTCTATTTTTTTCATCGAGCTAAAAAAAGATGCATTCTCTAACGGTCTTAGTTGCACTCTTTTATTTGCTTCATTATAAATATTAATCTCAAAATTTTCAGGTGCTCCCCAGTTTAACAAGCAACTTATAAAACCTTTTTTTGATTTTAATAAAAAATTATATCCTATATTTTTTTTTAGCTTTACCGAATTAATTAATGTTAAATCTCCAAAAATAAAAAAAAGTAAATCAATTACATGACAGCCATTTATTTTAAATTGATTTATTGTCTTGACTGCATCAGGTATTTTTACAGTTGAAAAACTTTCTTTACTCAAGTTTGCGAATTCTTTAGTTGCCAAGACTGAATCATAGTACCGTCTATTATATAAAAAAAATATTTTTGATTTTGTCTTCTTTTTAATATCTAAAAGTTGTTTACTTCTTAAACTTCCTGGTTTTTCAACAAATAAAGGTTTGCCTATTAAATAAAGTTTTTTAATATAGCTTGGTGTGGCCTCTGTTTTAATAGATATGACAAAAGCATCACATTTTTTTGCTTTTTTTAAAAAATTTTTTAATGATTTTTCTGGTTTGCAAATATCATGCTTTAAAGAAAATTTAAGAGCTTTTTCATACTTTCTGGAATAAAAATTTACTATTTTAAATCCTGTAGCTTTTATTGCTGGTATGTGAAAATTTGATATAGGTCCAGACCCAATATATCCTAAATTAATTTTTTTCATCTATAATTATTTAAACTATAGTATGAATTTACACAATCTAAATGAATTATATTAAAATTAAAAAAACAAATAAAAAAATTATTAAACTTGCATCAAAAATTAAATCAAGCGAATTAAAATGGGCATGGATTAAATTTATTTATGCAAGAAAAAATAAAAACAGCATTAGCCTTAATTCAACTTTGAAAAGTTCTTTATTTGAAATTCTTAGTATCAAAAATTTTAAAATTCTCAATTTTTATCGATTTTTTCAAAAAAAACAGAAAAAAAATAAAACGCTAGTGTATTGTAATGCAAAACATTACAAAAATATATTTGTTAAGTTTTTTAAAAAAATTAACCAAAATCCTAATGATTTTTTATTTTATTCTCCGTTTTCAATCGACTGGATAAGATTTGGTTTAAATATAAATAAATTTTACATATCAGAATACAATTGGAATGGGTATGAAAGAGAATTAAGCAGTCTAGAGTTTGTTAAATTAGTAGATTCAATCATTTTAAATGATTTAAAAAAAATCCAGCCAGATAGAATATTTTTAATTGAAGGGGATAGTTATATTCATAATCTAATTAATAAAAATGCAAAATTATTAAATATTAAAACTATAACTATTCAAAACGGATATAACATTTTTATTGAACCTGTTTTGTCATGGAAAAATATAAATTCTAAAATTTATATTTCGAGAGGTTATATGAATACAAAATATTTGAAAAAATATAGTACTTCAAAATTTGTAACTACTGGATTACTCAATTATAACGAAAATAAATCAAAGAAAAATAAGATATATGAAGTCTGCTTTATTCTTCAAAGAGATAAGAATAATAAATTTTTAAATTATATTCTTAATTTTGCTAAAAAATTCTATCAAAAAAAAATATTAATTAAATTACATCCATCAAGCAAATTTTCCATTTCAAGAGAAATAAGTAATTTAGATAATGTATATATCTTAAAAAAAAGAAATGATTTATCTTTTCTTAATAATGTAAATTTTGTTGTCTCTGAGTTTTCATCAGTCTTACTAGAGTCACTACTGTATAAATGTCGACCAATTGCAGTTTATAAATACTATAAAAAAACTATTTTAAAATTTTTACCGAAACATAACTTAGGATATTGCTTTGAAGACTTTGATATATTGAAAAAAAATGAAAAAAAAATTTTTTACAAAACTATGGAAAAAATAAAGAATAAAAAAACAACTAGCAGCAAACATTTCTTTGATAGTTTTAAAAAACAAGAGGGAGAAAAAATAAAAAGATTGTGTAAATAAAAAACTTTAACTATTTTTTTTCATCAAAAATCTGACGAAATCTAGATCTATTGGATCATCAATATCGAGAGACTCTTTTTTGGACATAATTTCATATCCAACTTTAATTTTTTTATATTTTAGATTATCAATATTATATTCATTATTCTGAAAAATATTTTTTGATAGAGAGGCAAAAACACCTCCATTAAATCTAAATATTTCAGGAAGTTCCTGCCTATTCACCCAGATTTTATGATTTGGAATATTAAACAGAGGTTTAATAAAATTATTTTTTTTAACCATTGATCTGTATGGATGATGTTCCATTTCATTAACAGTAAAGACCCAGTCATATTTTTTTGATTTTATCTTTTTAAGACATGAGTTAATAGTCTGAATTCTTCTAAATGGTGTAGTGCATAACATTACACACATCACATCTGGAACGTAATTTTCATTTTTTTTTAACCACTCCAGAGTGTACTTATATATTTGAAAAGCATGCGAATTTGACCCCGAAATATTTTTGGGTCTCTTAAAGGGACATTCTGCACCATACTTTTTAGCCACTTTAATGATTTCATTATCGTCTGTAGCTACAATAACTCTGTCTAAATTTGATTTTAAAGCCTGCTCAATAGTATATGCAATTAAAGGTTTACCATTTATTTTCTGAATATTTTTTTTTTTAATTCCTTTTGATCCACCTCTAGCAGGAATTAAACCTAATGATTTCATATTTCTAATAATTTTTTTTATATGTCATTTTTTTATAAAAAGATAAGAAAAATCTCTAGTAAAGTCCGAATGATAATAACTATCTAAAAAAACTAGCTCACTTACATATTTTGAATTAATATTACTTAGATAGCTCAAAACTTCTTTTTTGGTTGGAATTATATATTTTCCATTAATTGCTTTAAATGAATTTGAACTATCTTCTCTTAGTTTATACGTAAAAAAATTTCTTTTAAGTATAAGTTTAATTCCTTCTTTATCAGTTGCAGTTGTTAACATAAATCCTTTCTTGGAAATTTTATTTAAATTAATAATATGTTGTTTGTGATCAATTAAATGATGCAAAATTCCAAAAGAAAGGACATAGTCATACTTCTGATTAAATTTCATCTTTTTAGAGTCTGCCGAATTTTTTAATAAATCAAAATTAATTTTTGATCCTAAAATCTTTTTTATATATTTAGCTCTAACAATGCAATCTTCTCTAACATCTACAGCTGTGATGTTTGTTAAACCTATTCTTTCAAGAAAAAAAGACTTCATTCCATCATTACATCCTAAATCTAAGACAGAAGATTTAGGATTCAAAATCATATCTTTTAGAAAAAAAAGTTTATTAAACTGCTTTCCTCCTGTTAGATATTTAAATTCTTTTTCATAATAATTTTTTGCAACTTTAAATTTGGAATCTTTATAAAAAAAAACTGTTCTACCGGTTTCTTTATATAAAGATGGCCAGTATCCTGTTATTAATTTATTATTAAAGTTATAATAATGCCCCCAATCTCCTAAATTTCTTATTTCTGAATAAATTTGATGTAGATTTTTTTTTGTTGAAATAAACATTTTTATAAAGTTATATCTTAAAAAATTATATCTTAATAATTGTTCATATAAAATGGCATTTGTAAATCTAATAAAAAATCTTTTTTGTATTTATTTAAATAAAATACAATTCTCAAAATATTTTAATAAAAATACAAAATTATCCCAAATCGGTTATCAAGAAGTAAAAAATTTCATATCTGAAGAAATGTGTGATGAAATTATCAATTATTTCAAACCACTTGAAAAAGAAAAGTCGTATAAAAATAACGATCTAATTTATATTAAAAGAAAACAATTAAATATGGGGAAATATAAAGTGTATGATTTAAATACAAGTCAATTCTTTGGAATTCAAAGAAATAATTTTTTAATACAAAAATTAATAAAAGATAAAAAAATTGAAAAATTATTTTTAGAAAATATTGGTATAAACCTTAAAATAGATGAAGTCTCATTAATGGTAAATGATCCAGATAATATTACAAGACAGCCATTACATGTAGATACATTTTATCCTACAAACTTCAAATTTTTTGTTTACCTAACTGATTGTTCAAAAAAAGATTATGGTCCATATACTTATGTTAAAAAATCCCATCTCCACACAATAAGGAAAGCTAAATCTATATTAAAAAATTTTATTAACAGAAGGCATCTGCCTCAAATGGAGCTTGAATATTCAAATGATGAAGCAGATCTGGTAGTAGGCGGAAAAGGTGATGGTTTCATGTCAAATATGTCTGGTGTTCACGGTGGTTATCATGACCATAAAGAAAAAAAACGGTATATGCTTGTATTTCAACTAAGTAGAGAACAAGATAAATATAGCCCTGTATCAGATAGTATAAATTAATTTTTTATTATATAAAAATTTAAGAATTTTTTTAGTTTTATTCAAACTCAAATTTGTATACTCAGAAATAGACCTTTCATTATTTTTACCATTACAAAACGACAATACATCCATAAATGATTGGACTATTTTTTTTTGACTTTTTGTGCTTATTTTAGGATAAATTTTAAATTTATCCATTTTAGGCTCGCCAATATTACTATTAAAATAAAAATAAGATTGTTCAAATTCTCTAAAAATTTTATAGAAAAGAATGCTACTTTTCTTAAGTGCTTTGTGACTAATAAATTTTAAATCATCTTTTGATGTATGGTATTCTTTATACTCTCCATACTTAGAAGTAACTATTGAGCAACAATCAATTGAAACCCTGGGCGATAGCCATTGTCTTTCATCACTTCCTCTTTGTAAAAATGAACGCTTTTCCCATGATGAGTATTTTTTTAAAACTTGGATTGCAACTTTTTCACTTATTGTATTTTGGTATGGGGATTGGATTAATTTGAATTTTTTTTCAGTACCAAGACAAGTAAGAACATAAACTGCCAGCGTATTCTTTTTTAAAAAATCTAATTTTTCATTTAAATAAGCTATTGTTCCAATAGTTTCTGGTAAAAACAAAAATCTATATGAATACCTTAGTTTATTTTTTTTAGAAAAACGATGAATTAGGTTTAACAAATTACAATTTATTACTGGTCCTGAGATCTCATTGTTAGCCATTTGTGGATGACAAATATATGTTGCAAAAACTACCTCTTTTTTAGATTTACCTTTTATTAATGCCTCTCCATAATTCATAAATCCTTTTTTTCTATCAACATCAATTTTTACTCTATATTTTCCTGGAATTAATTTTTTCAATTTTTGATATTCCATAGATAAACCCCAAAAATTTTTTGAATAATAATTAGTAATATAAGGAATAGCGCTTGGAAAATTTTTAAGGGTAAATATTTTTTTCTTAAGATTTTTTAAACTCAAATACCTATCAACAGGGATTGAGTTAGCAATCAAATGTAAATTATTATTTTTAAAATCAATAATTTTTTTATTTTTATGTGAAATAAAAGCCTCTTTAACGTTCCACTCATTTGGAATTCTCCAACCATTATACAATTTACCACTTTTAAAGAATTTTGTTTTAATTTTTTTTGAAGATTGATTAGATAAAATTTTAAGTGTTTCTCTGTTTCCATTTCCAGCTAAAGATCTGTGTATCTTAAAAAGTTTTTCTATAATATTTTTTTTTATCATTTTTTTTTGAATACTAAATTCATCATATTCCCAGGAAATGGAATATTTTTTTTATACAAACCAAAAATTTTTAAAAAAAAACATAAAAAATTTATTAATGGTTTATCATATCCAGAATTAAGATATGGAAATTCTGACTCAATAAGCTTAAAATTGTAGATCTTCATTAAATTAATAATAGATGATTTTGAGGGCAAATAAAAATTACGTTTAGCATCGAGTGCAGGTAAATCTTGAAAAAGTTTGTAATGTAAAGAATTTATGTTTGGAGTTGCCAAAAAGAAAACAAGACCTCCTTTTTTTAAAGATATGTGAGCATGCGCTAAATAGTTAAAAGGATCTTCTAAATGTTGAATTGTTCCCCTAAAAATTATTACATCAAAAAAGTTTGACGTATTAAGAATATTTTTATCAAACTTTATCCCATTTTTTTTGGCTATTTTTATTGCTCCAGGATTGATTTCCATTCCATATTTACTTCCATTCCATTTCAAAAAGTCAAGAAACTCACCTGTTGAACATCCGATATCACATACTTTTGAATTAAAATCAGCAAATTGTTCTAAAATCTTTTTTTCATATGAAAAGGATTTTAATCTTTTTGGATCATTTAAGTTTCTTTTTAAAAAGTAATTCTTATTATATTTCACAAAGTATTTTTTTTTTGGCATTTTAAATATATTTAAAATTTCTTACCCTAACTTTATAGTTTTTTGTTTAACATGTTTGTTAATATCTGCCGCTTTAGGATGCTTTTTAAAAAATAATTTAATATCATTTAAAGATATAAAATTCATCTTATATTTATTACAATAATTTACAATTTTTTTTACCAGTATAAAATCTTCTTTGGTATCAACGGTAAGTCTAAAATTTTTGTTCAAAATCATATTTTTAGGCAGTTTAATATTTTTAATTTTAAAAATCTTCTTTCCTTCTCTATAAAAATAAAGAGTTGGGTGTTCGAAATGCTCTTTTTTTTTGGCTAATAGAAAAACTTTTTCAAAAGATTTTGTTTTAAATAAACTAATATCCATTCCTAAAGCTATGTTTCTTTTTAAAATATTTCCAAAATTATTATTTGTAATATAATCATATTTTTCGTAATTTTTTTTAAAGTACTTTACCATATAATCAACAGAAAATGGATCGATCAGTGGATTGTCACCAGTCAACCTTACAATTATGTCGGATTTATTTTTTTTAATAGTTTTGTATACTCTTAATAAAACATTATCTTCACTTCCAAGAAAATATTTTAATTTATTTTTTTTAAGAAATCTAATTAGTTTGTAATTTGATTTTTTATTGGATGTTGCAATAATAATATTATCCAATTCTTTGCTGAATTTTAATCTTGAAATTAAAATTTTAATAAGTTCTTTTCCATTTATTTTTTTTAATACTTTTCCTTTAAGTCTTGTTGAGTCCATGCGTGCTTCAATTATTGCTGAGACTATATAATTTTTCATTATGTATAAAAAAATTAATTATATTTTTGAAACTATAAAAATTAAAATTGTATTTAATTAAAAAGAGTTTAATAACAATATATTTAATGAAATACAATAAAACTAGAAAAGCCTTTTTTTTGGATAGAGATGGAGTTATAATTAAAGATGTTGGTTATTTAACAAAAATTAAACAACTTAGCTTTTTAAAAGATACTTTTAAAACACTTAAATTAATA
>MDSZ01227846.1_pt1 | contig 11413 bp, 9 predicted proteins | sample 811201 | NCBI WGS metagenome assembly MDSZ01 (sample SAMN05326647, study PRJNA326480) | marine metagenome | isolation source: seawater | place: Indian Ocean: North | collected 2010 | reverse complement strand
GATTTTGTAAGTTTCGGTATAGCTCCTGCTTTTATAATTTATTTTTGGGAATTAAATAAATACGGAAAACTAGGGTGGGCAATTACTTTGATATACTCAGTTTGTTGCGTTTTAAGGTTAGCAAGATTTAATTTGACTAAGTTGAAACCTGAGGAAAATTGGAAACAGAATTACTTCGAGGGCGTCCCATCACCTATCGGAGCTCTATTAATACTTTCACCTTTGGTTTTAGAGCTCACTGATCTTAAATTTGTATTAGATAAAAAATATTTTGTTCCCGTTTTTACTTTATTAATTGCGGTGCTTTTAATTAGTAAAATACCAACTTATTCTTTTAAAAAGATAAAAATAAAACCAGCAATAACAGTTTTCATATTATTAGGGATCGGCATATCTTTAGTAACCTTAATGTTTTTTACTTTTGAAACAATATTAATATTTAGTTTATTTTATATTTTATCAATCCCTTTATCTTGTTTTACTTATTTAAATAACAAAAAATCAAATCAAATTGAAAATTCTGAGGAAGAACATGAAGATATTTTGTAATGAAAAAGAACAAAAGTTCAAAAAATTGGATAATACAACAACATAGAGACCAATATTTTAAGCAAGCGAAAAGCTCAGGCTATAGATCTAGATCAGCATATAAACTTTTAGAATTAAATAAAAAGTTCAAATTTTTTAACAATTGTAATTCAGTTATTGATCTAGGAAGTTACCCCGGAGGATGGTCTCAAGCCATAAGAAAAAATTTTAAAAATTGTAAAATTTTAGCCGTGGATATAAAAAAAATGGAAAAAATTGAAGGTGTAGATTTTATATGTTGTGATTTTTTAAAAGAAGCATCAAAAGATAAAATTATGAGAAGATTGCAAACTAAGGTAGATTTATTAATTTCTGACATGGCTGCTGATACAACAGGAAACAAGGATCTTGATTGTATTAGAACAAACGCTATATGTGCTGAAGTTATTGAATTTTCTTGCTCAGTGATTAAGGATAGTGGGGTAGTTATTGCGAAGCTTTTTAATGGAAAAGATTTTTTAAATATAAAAAAGTTGGCTGAAAATAAATTCTGCAAAGTGAATTTTTTTAAACCAGAATCAAGCAGAAATCACTCCAAAGAAACTTATATACATTGCGCTGGAATAAAGACTTTATAAATTTTTTAAATTGTATATAAGTTTATATGGAACCAATAAAAGAAGCCCTCACATTTGATGATGTTTTATTATTGCCACGATACTCATCTATTGTACCTGCAAAAACCAATATAACTACAAATTTATCTAATGATATTAATTTAAAAATTCCTTTTATTTCCTCTGCAATGGATACTGTGACCGAGTCGAAAATGGCAATAGCCATGGCAAGGAACGGAGGTATAGGAGTGATACATAGAAATTTAGATATAAAAAAACAATGTAATGAAATTAAAAAGGTTAAAAAGATTCGTATGAAAGTTGGAGCAGCTATCGGTACATCTAAAAAGGAAATAACAAGAGCAAAAAATTTAATTGACTCAGGGACAGATATGATAGTCATAGATACAGCCCATGGTCATAGTAAAAACGTGTTAACAATGCTTAATAAATTAAAAAAATTTTCTGACAAAGTGACGATTTGCGTTGGTAATATTGCTACCGGCGAAGCAGCAAAACATCTTTACGACTCAGGTGCAGATATTTTAAAAGTTGGAATAGGACCCGGATCTATTTGTACCACTAGAATGGTTGCTGGAATAGGTGTTCCACAAATTACAGCGCTGTTAAATGTTAAAAAGGCTATAAGAAAAAAAAAAATTAGAATTATATCGGATGGAGGTATTAAATTTTCTGGTGACATCATCAAAGCTATTGCAGCAGGAGCTGATGCAATTATGATGGGTTCAATATTCGCTGGAACAAAAGAAAGTCCAGGAAAAACATTTAAATTAAAAAATAAATTATATAAATTCTATAGAGGAATGGGATCAATAGGAGCAATGTCATCAGGGTCATCTGAAAGATATTTTCAAAAAAAACAAAAAGATAAATCTAAATTTGTGCCAGAAGGCGTAGAGAGTCGCGTATTATATAAAGGTGAAGTTTCAAAAATAATATATCAAATGCAAGGCGGGCTTAGATCATCAATGGGATATATTGGTGCCCACACATTGAAGGATGTAATTAAAAAATCAAAGTTTATTAAAATTACTAAGGCTGGATTTTATGAAAGTATGGTTCATAGTGTGGAGACAATTAAAAGCACAACAAATTACAAACTATGAGAAAATTAAAAATTTTACTTAATATATTTTTAGTTCTTACCTGCACAAGTGTAAAAGCCGAATTAAACAATTTTGAAAAAGGAAAAAACTTTTTCAAGGATAAAAAATACGAATTAGCTAAATTTAAATTTGAACAAGATATTGTATTCAATCCTAAAAATGAAAATTCTTATCTTTACCTCGCAAAAATATACAACCTAAAAAAAAATGATAACCAAGAAGAAAAAAATTTAAATACAGTAATTTTACTTAATCCAAAAAATGAGGAAGCTGTTTTGAGTTTAGCACTTCTTAAAATAAGGAAGTCTAACTATGAGGAAACAAAAAAATTGATCAAAAATTTTAAAAGTATATGTAAAAAACTTTGTCCAAAAACATCAGATCTACAAAATAAACTAAATACAGTATTGAAAAAATAGATGTTTTCTAATTTTAATTTAAATGAAAAGAAAAAAATAATTATAATAGATTTCGGTTCCCAAGTAACAAAATTAATAGCCAGAAGAGTTAGAGAATTACAAGTTTACTGTGAAATAATTAATTTAGATGAATTTAAAAAAATTAAGTCTTTTAATGGAATTATAGGCATTATTCTATCTGGTGGGCCGTCGACAGTCACTAAAAAAGCTTATCCAAAAATTTCTAAAAGTGTGTTTGAGAAAAAAATCCCAATTCTAGGTATTTGCTATGGATTACAATTAATTACAAAAGTTTTTGGGGGTAAAATTAAAAAATCCCAAAAAAAAAGAGAATTTGGTGAGGCACTTTTATCAGAAAAGAGCAAATCAATTTTATTTAAAGATTTTTTTTTAAAAAAGAAAGCAAGTGTGTGGATGAGTCATCAAGATGCAGTATATGAAATTCCTAAAGATTTTAAAAATATAGCTTCTACAAATAATTCGAAATATACTGCAATTCAAAATAAAAAAAAAAATATCTACGGAATACAATTTCATCCTGAAGTTACCCATACTCAAAAAGGACAGAAAATAATAAAAAATTTTGTCTTAGACATTTGTAAAGCAAAAAAAAATTGGATGATAGGAATTGAAAAAAATAGAATAATAAAAAATCTTAAATACAAAATCAAAAAAGATAAAGTTATTTGTGCTTTATCGGGAGGTGTTGATAGCAGTGTAGTTGCCTTATTGATTCATAAGGCTATAAAAAGTCAATTAAAATGTATAATGGTAGATACTGGCCTTTTAAGAAAAAATGAATTTAAAAAATCTTATTTTATCTTTAAAAACAAATATAAGTTAAATATTAAATTAATTAAAGCTCAAAAAATTTTTTACAAAAAATTAAAAAATGTGATCGATCCAGAAAAAAAAAGAAAAATTATTGGAAATTTATTTATAAGAATTTTTGAAAAAGAAGCAAAAAAAATAAAAAATGTAAAATATCTTGCTCAAGGAACACTTTATCCGGATATAATTGAAAGTAAATCTTCTACAGGAAGTAAATCATCAAAAATAAAATCTCATCACAACGTAGGTGGATTACCTAAAAAAATGAAATTAAAACTTGTAGAACCTCTTAAAGAATTATTTAAAGATGAGGTTAGAATTTTGGGTAAATCATTAGGGCTTGATAATTTAATAATAAAAAAACATCCTTTTCCTGGCCCTGGATTAGCAATAAGAATTGTTGGAAAAATTACACATGAAAAAATAAAAATATTACAAAATGCTGATGATATATTTATTAATAGTTTAATTAAATACGGATTATATAATAAAATTTGGCAAGCGTATGCAGCATTACTGCCTGTAAAAACTGTTGGAGTTATGGGTGATACAAGAACATTTGAATATACATGTTTGCTTAGAGCAGTAACATCAGAAGACGGAATGACTGCTGCTAAATACGATTTTACAAATGAATTTTTAAGCAAAGTATCAAATAAAATAATAAATGGTGTTTCTGGTATTAACAGAGTAGTTTATGATATAACTTCAAAACCACCGAGTACTATTGAGTTAGAATGATGAAATCAAAAATTAAAAAATTTATATTAAAAAAAAAAAAGAGAAAGTTAATATGTTTAACATCTTATTCTAAATCAGTATCAAAAGTGTTAGATAAGTATTGTGATTTGATTTTAATAGGAGATTCATTAGCAAATGTTTTATATGGAATGAAAACAACACATAATTTAAAATTAGAAACAATGATCAATCACGCTAAAGCAGTAGCATTAGGAGCAAAAAAATCACTTTTGGTTGTAGATATGCCAAAAGACAGCTACAAAAATCCAAAACAAGCCCTTTATAACGCTAGGAATATTTTAAAAGAAACAAAGTGTGATGCGGTTAAAATTGAAAATAATAATTATAATTTAAACATTATTAAAACTCTTGTTAAATCAAAAATTAATGTGATGGGTCACATAGGATTTACTCCACAATTTAAAAAAAAATTTAAGGTCGAAGGAAAAAATAAAAATGAACAAAAAAAACTGATAAATCATGCAAAAAAAATAGAGCAAGCAGGAGCTTTTTCAATAGTTTTAGAATGTGTATCGAAACTGACAGCAAAAAAAATTACAAAATTATTAAAAATTCCTACAATAGGGATAGGCTCATCGAATTTTTGCGATGGTCAAATACTAGTTACTGACGACTTATTAGGAATGAGTGGTTTTTATCCTAAATTCGTGAAAAAATATGCTAATTTAGAAAAAATAATTGAAAACGCAGTTAATAAATATAGTAAAGAAGTGAAATCAAATCAATTTCCAAAAAATAGGAATAGCTTTTAATAAATGGAAAATGAAATTTTAAATAAAACTAAATTTAACTTTAATAATTTTTTTCAAAAAAATAAATCAAAATTTATTTTAATAATATCTTTAATTATTGTCTCAATTTTTATCATTGTAATTTTTAAAGAGTACAAAAAAAAACAAATTACCAAAATTTCAGAAAAATATAACAAAGCGAAAATATTAGTTGAAAAAAATAATATAAATGAGTCATTAAAATTGCTAGAAGAAGTTCTATCATCTAATAACAGCTTTTATTCTCCATCAGCACTCAACTTGATTATTGATAACAATATGATTAAAGACAAACAACTAATTTTAAATTATTTTGAAAAAATTTTAACAGATAGCGGAATAGATAAAGAAACCAAAAATTTATTCGTATTTAAAAAAATTATTTATTTAGGAGATGAAATAAGTGAAAATGATTTATTAAACGCTTTAAATCCAATAATACAATCAGACTCATTATATAAAAATACAGTCTCAGATTATGTAAAAAAATATTATCTGTCTAAAGGAGAATTTAATAAGGCAAAAGAATTTGAAATATCAAAAAATAATTAATGAATAAGTTTATTTATTCAACCATATTAATATTTACTTTAATTAGTTGCTCATTTGATAATAAAACTGGTATTTGGAAAGGAAGTGATCAAATAACAAAAAAAAAGGAAAAGGATAGTGATAATACCATTAAATTAATTTTTAAAACCCAATCAAACAACATTAAGGAAAAGGAACTCTCACCCAATCAAATAATAAAAGTAGATAAACCTAAACTTTATGGTGAATGGTGGCAAAGCTATCAAAATAATTTTAATAATATAAGTAATGTTTCATTTCTTAATGAAGGTCAATACAAAAAGTTATCAAAAGTTTCTAATACAAGTATAAATAAAGATATTTTATTTTATCAAAATAATTTGTTTTTCTCAGACGTAAAAGGAAATATAGGTGTTTACTCTTTAAGTAATAACCAATTAATTTTTAAATTTAATTTTTATAAAAAGAAAATGAAGAAAACAAAAAAAAATATTAATATAATTGTAAAAGGAGATATTATAATAGCCGCAGATAATCTTGGCTATATTTATTCTATCAATTATAAAAAAAATAAAATTATTTGGGCAAAAAATTTATTAATACCATTTAGGTCAAATTTAAAAATTATAAACGATGTAATATTTGTGTCTGATGAAAAAAATCAAGTAATCTTAATTGATTTAAAGAATGGAAATAAAATCGACGAACTTTATACTCAACCTTCAAAAACAGTATCTGACTTCGAAGGTAATCTTGCATTAGATAAAAATAATAATTTATTATTTCTTTCAACTAATGGAACTTTATACTCACTAAATTTGATTAATAATAAAATAATGAATTGGATACAAAACTTTAAACCAGAAAGCGATATTATTTTTAAAGGAAAACCAGTAATCATCTCGAATGACAAAATAATAGTTACTACAAATAATAATATAACACTTCTTAACGATAAAGGCGCGAGACTATGGAGTACAAATATCAAATCAAATATTTCTCCAAAAATTTCAGGAAATACTATTTTTACAGTAGACGAAGATAATTTTTTAGTTTTTATTGATATTAATAATGGCAATATCATATACTCTAAAAATATAAATTTACTTTTAGCAAAAGACTTCAAAAAAAAATTTCAAAGAAAGATAAATAAGATTAATCATATTTATATTACTGGGAATAAATTATTGTTAATTTCAAACAATTCTTTTTTTATTGAAATAGATTTACAAAATACTCAAAATATTACATCAATTAAAAAAAATTCATTTAATATTTCAAGCAATATAATTTTTGTTAATAATGAAATGTTATTTGTAGATGAATCTAATAGAGTTTTTAAAGTTAATTAAGAGGTTGATTTATTACTTAATAGTGAAAGTTGAGTAATTTTTTCATCGCCAAGTTTGTCAAGTGCCTTAACTGGATATTCTCCAGTAAAATAATGGTCACTAAATTGAGGATAATTACTATTTCTCTTCTCCTTCAATAAAGCTCTGTAAAGCCCATCGATACTTAAAAATTTGCAACTCGCAGCACCTAAAAAATCACTGATTTCGCTCGTATTTTTATTGCTTGATAGTAATTCTTTTTTAGTAGGCATATCTACACCATAAAAATCTGGATATTTAATTTCAGGACACGCAATTCTTACATGAACCTGTTTTGCTCCCGCTTTATAAAGCATCTTAACTATTTTGCTACAGGTTGTTCCACGAACAAGCGAGTCATCAATTAAAATGATTGATTTATTTTTTAAAATACTTTTTGTAGAGCTTAATTTAAGCTTAACTCCTAAACTTCTAATATTTTGAGTAGGCTCAATGAAGGTTCTGCCCACATAATGATTTCTTATTAATCCTAATTCAAAGTTTAATTTTGAAGATTGTGAATAACCTATTGCTGCTGGAACTCCAGAGTCTGGTACAGGCACAACAATATCAGCTTTAACTCCCGATTCTCTCGCAAGTTCTTCTCCAAGTCTTTTTCGATATTCATAAGCACATTCTCCATTTAAAATACTATCAGGTCTTGCAAAATAGATATACTCGAATACACATGGTCTTGGCTTCATTTTGTTAAAAGGCTTGAAACTTTTTAACTCATTGTTTTCAACTACAATCATCTCACCATTTTCCACCTCTCTGATAAATTTTGCGTTAACAATATCTAATGCACATGTTTCAGATGCTAGAATGTAAGAATTTCCTAGTTTCCCAATTACTAAAGGTCTAATTCCAAGAGGATCTCTTATTCCAATTAACTTTTTATTAGTAAGAATTACAAAAGCATAACCCCCTTGAATTTTAAATAAAGCTTCAGTTATTTTATCTACTATCTTTTCTCTTTTTGACTTAGCAATTAATTGAACAAAAGTTTCAGTATCACTTGAAGTTCTAAAAATTGAACCGTTTTTTACCAGATCATTTCTTAAGGTAATTGCATTAGTTAAATTTCCGTTGTGAGCAATACTTAAACCTCCATGATATAAATCAGCAAAAAAGGGCTGTATATTTCTTAAAGAAATTTCACCAGTAGTAGAATATCTATTATGACCAATAGCTGAATTACCAGGCAGTTTTTGTATCGTATCAATATTTGTAAAATGATCCCCAACTAGTCCCTGACGTTTTTCTGAGTGAAAAGTTTTTCCATCAAAAGAAACTATTCCGCAGCCCTCTTGCCCTCTATGCTGTAAAGAGTGAAGACCTAAAGCAACTAATCTGGCAGCATCCTCATGGTTTGAAACACCAAAAACTCCACATTCTTCCCTTAGTTTATCAAATTTAAATGTTTTCAATTTTTTCTTTCGTATCAATGAAATCTTCACTAGATGGAAATTCTTTTATAAGTATCTCACTACCTTTATTTACAAAATTAAAAGTAATAGCATCCTCTGCTGATATACCCCAATTTTGAAAAGGATAAAACCAATTTAATATTGAAAATATACACACTGAAACTACATAACCTTTGAAAATCCCAAATAACATACCAAAAGTTTTATCTATTGAGCCGACTCCAGTCCAAGTTACAGCTTTTCCTAAAGCTTTTCCCAAAACAATAGTTAAAAAAAGTGTAAAAATAAATATTGCAATTCCTAAGCCCAAATTATTAATAAATTCTGACTCTATATAATTACTCACAGTAGGTTGAAGCTTAGGAACCAAAATAATAGTTACAACGGTTGAAAGAACCCATTTCATAAAGGAAATTAAACTTAATGAAAATCCTTTCAAAAAACATTGAGTCATACAATAAAGAAAAATTATTAATACAATAATATCAAATAAATTAACGTTTTCTGTAATACTTTCAAAAAAGCCACTCATTATACGAGATTTTCTATTTCTTTGCCAAAAGGTTTATAAATTAACAATAATTTAGGTAGCAAGGTTAACACAGAGATCATTGCAAGCAACATCGCTATACCAGTGAATACTCCAAAATATATTGTAGGAATAAAATTCGATAATACTAAAATTGAAAATCCAAAAACTATTGTTATAGATGTATTTAAAATAGCAATACCTACAGTACTATGGCATCTATCCAATGTTTTATCGTAATTATTTATTTTTTTATATTCTTCTCTGAAGCGATAAATGTAATGAATACTATTATCCACAGCTATACCAATAGTTATTGCAGCGATAGTGATTGTCATCATATCTAAAGGTATTCCTATCAAACCTATAATTCCAAGAATAAAAAAAGCTGCAATAAAATTTGGAACAATACCAATAAAAGACAAGGTAATATTCCTAAACAATATAAAAAACATGGCAAATATACCTAACATAACAATACCTAAAGTGAGTATTTGAGATTTAAATAAACTTTGTAATAAATTATTAAATAAAATTAATACACCAGCTAATCTGTACTCTTTAGTATCTAAACCTAATTTTGAATTAATTTCCCTATTGATTTTTTTTATTAAATCATCCCTCCTTAAGTCATTCATAGAATCCTTAATTCTCACTGAAATTCTTGCCTCATCATTATCGACAGATATGTAAGGGGAAACAATTTCTCTTTTAATTTCTTCAGGAATTTTACTGTAAAGAACTGCTATTTCTAAACTCTGCAACTCTTTTTTGTTCAAGTCCTCAGCAACTCTTAATATTGAGCCAAATGATAAAACTTTTCCAATTTCAGGTAATGAGTCCAGGTAATCATGGACTTTCAAAATCTTATCCATTTTATCTCTTGTGAACCAATATTTTGATTTATCTTCTTTGTTTTCTAGATCTTCATCCCACTCAGAAAATTCATCATCATTCTTTTCTTCGGTATTACTTGAAGGAAATTTGATTATAACATTTAAAGGGGTCGTGCCACCAAGATCATCGTCAATCTTTTTCATTCCTTTATAGATTTCAGTTTCTTGGTCAAAATAATTGATAAAACTATTTTCTACTTCCAACTTTGTTATACCAATAATGCTAGCGACGATAATTATAAAAGTTGTACCGAAAAGAATTCCTCCATTATTTTTAGCAACTGAAGCAAGAATTTTAGTGATAAAAGACTTTTCTGTATCTTTAATGTTAATTTCATGATCTGAAGAAAAAATATTAAGAAGACATGGCAAAAGTAAAAATGTAACTGACAAAGATACCAGCAATCCTAAAGTCATCATCCAACCAAAATCTATAATTGGTTTTATTCCGCTAAAAATTAAAGACAAAAAAGCACAAATAGTAGTTAAGGCAGTATATAGAATAGGTAACATCATTTTTTGACTTGCTTCTAAAATTGCTTCTTTTTTCGTTAAGTTTGGATATTCTTTTTTAAGTTGAAGAAATCTCACAGTTAAATGAATATTCATTGCCATGTTAAGTATTAACATTAATGCAATAAAGTTTGATGATATAACTGTTACTTTCCATCCAATTAAACCCAAGAAACCAATCATAATGATCACTGATGTAGCGCATCCGAATAATGGCATTATCACCCACTTTATATTTCTGAATATGAACCACAAAGTAAGAATTATAAAAATAAACACTCCGATACCAAAAACCACAATGTCGCTTTTAATATAACTCATCATATCGTCAGCTATCATTGGTATTCCACCTAAATGAATTTGAGCGTTTTCACCGTATTTGTTTATGATTTCTCTTATTTCTGCAATATTTTGATGATTTCTTTTGTTGTATAAATTTTTGTAACTTTCGTATTCTTTTAAAAATTCTTTGTATTTCTTTTTTTCTATTTTGCTTTGTTTTTTTTCTTTATTTTCAAAAAAATATTTTTCTTTTAATTTTACATATTCATTTAATCTCTCATCATTTTTAAGATAAATTACTATACCAGATGTTTTACCATCTTTACTAATGACATAATCTTTGTATATCGGACTATTTAATATTTCTTGAAAACCTCTATTTTTATCTAAATTTGGATAAGCTAAAGTTTTGTAGTTTTTTAATCTTTCCATTAATGGCTCATCACTACTTTTAAGTAGTGGCACATCAATAATTGTAATTATACTATCTACCCAAGTAAGTTTTTCAATTTTAGATTTAAGAAGTTGAATATTTATTATTGTATCTTCGTCGGTAAAACTTGTTACTGGAGAATAGGTTAGAAAAAGAAAATCTTTAGATTCATATCTGTTGTTAATTTCACGAAGATATTTTAAATCTTTATCACCTTCTAAAAGAAGAGCATCAGAGGATGCATCTAAATTAAAATCTTTTGAGTAATAAAAAGATAAAATAATTATAATTGAAATTAATAATAATGTAAATTTGTGAAAATCTGAAACTAATTTGCTATAAAGTTTTAAAAACATAGACAAATAAATGATATAT
>MDSZ01211726.1_pt1 | contig 11414 bp, 11 predicted proteins | sample 811201 | NCBI WGS metagenome assembly MDSZ01 (sample SAMN05326647, study PRJNA326480) | marine metagenome | isolation source: seawater | place: Indian Ocean: North | collected 2010 | reverse complement strand
TTTTTTTAAATTTATATTTATTAGGTTGAAAAATACTTAGTTTTGCAAAGTTACTTTGTTTATTTTTTTTATTTCCACTTTGTTTTTTAGGCATAATTAATTTTTAAGTTTCTCTTTTTTCTCATTATCATCTTTTTTTGTGAAATAATTTGTTTTTAGATCAAATTCTTTTACTTTTATAGTCAGGTATCTCAATAATTTTTTATCTATTGCTTCATTTTTTTCGAGTTCATCAATTACTTTTCCACTACCTTTAATTTTGAAATGAATATAGCTACCTTTTTTATTTTTTTTAATTAAATATGATAAATTTAACAACCCCCAATTCTCTGTTTTAACTACTTCACCATCATTTTTTTCAATTATTTTAGAGTATTTTTCTGTGAGTAACTTTATTTCACTTGGGGATGTATCTTGTCTGGCAATTATTGTATGTTCGTATAAATTCATTGTAGTTATTTAATAAAAAATGAGGATATACTATTATAATTATTTAATTACAATAGTTAAATGGACAAAAAAAATAGGTCTTTTTAGATGTTTTCAGTAATTTTTCCAGGTCAAGGATCTCAAATAGTTGGGATGGGAAAAGAGTTTTTTGACAAATTTGATTTAGTAAAAAATTTATTTAAAGAGGCTGATGATGTTTTAAATTTCTCACTATCAAAAGTTATTCTAGATGGTCCAAAAAATGACCTAGATCTAACAATTAATACTCAACCTGCAATATTTTTAATAAGTTACTCTATATTTAATGTAGTAACAAAAGAATTTAAAATAGATTTAAATAAAGCAAAATATTTTGCTGGACATTCTTTAGGTGAATATTCAGCATTATCCTCTGCGGGATATCTTAATTTTTCAGACACTTTAAAACTTTTAAGGGCAAGAGGTGATGCAATGCAAAATGCAGTTCCTAAAGGAGAAGGTGGCATGTTAGCAGTTCTAGGTTCAAATATAACTCAAATAGAAAAAATTTTAGAAGAAAATAAAAATGATTTTATAGCTCAGATAGCAAATGATAACTCAGATGGACAAATTGTTTTAAGTGGAAAAAATAATGATTTAGATAAATTGATTAGTATTTTAAAATCAAATAGTATTAAGAATATAAAACTACCAGTCAGCGCACCTTTTCATTGTGGATTAATGAGCTCAGCAACTGAAATTATGAAGAAAGAGTTCGAAAAAGTTAGTCTGTCAAATGGTAATAACATATTGATTTCAAATGTGACTGCTGATGAAATTTCAGATAAAGATAAATTAAAGGAATTACTTATAGATCAAATTGAAAATAAAGTAAGATGGAGAGAAAGTGTTAATAAAATGGTAAATGAAGGTGTAAATCATTTTATAGAAGTAGGACCTGGTAAAGTATTATCAGGATTAGTTAAGAGGATTAATAGAAATGTAAAAATAAGTACAATAAATCAAGAGAGTGATATAAAAGATTTGAAAATATGAATAATCTTAAAAATAAAAATATAATAATTACTGGAGCATCAGGTGGAATTGGAAATTCAATCGTTAAAAAGCTTGATGAAAATGGTGTAAATATTTTAGCATCAGGAACAAGAATAGAAAAATTAGAAGGTTTAAAAACAAAATTTAAAAACATAAAAATTTTAAAATTTGATATTTCGCAAACTGAAAAAATTGAGAAATTTATAGAGGATGCATCAAATGAACTTGGTGGAAACTTAGATTGCATAGTTAATAACGCTGGTATCACTCAAGATAATTTGGCTATAAGAATGAGCATAGAAGAATGGAAAAAAGTTATAGATATAAATTTAACATCTACTTTTTTATTAAGTAAGTTTGCAATAAAGAAAATGCTTAAAAATAAATCAGGGAAAATAATTAACATCACTTCTGTAGTCGGGCACACTGGTAATTTGGGGCAAGCTAACTATACTGCGGCTAAAGCTGGTATCGTTGCGATGTCGAAAAGTTTAGCAATTGAATATGCAAAAAAGAATATTAATATTAATTGTATATCTCCTGGTTTTATCAGGACTCCAATGACAGATAAAATAGATCAAAAATACAAAGAAATTATTACTTCTAAAATTCCATCAGGTAGATTAGGGGAACCAGAAGATATCGCAAATGCTGTTCTTTTTCTATCTTCTAGCCAGTCTGATTACATTAATGGAGAAACATTGCATGTTAATGGGGGCATGTATATGGCTTGACAAAATAGGTTTTTGAACTATTAAGAATTTAAAACAAAAAGGATCAATATGTCAGAAGATGTTTCAAGCAAAGTTAAAAAAATAGTTGCAGATCACTTAGGTATAGACGAAGCAAAGGTAACAGAGGATTCAAGTTTTATTGATGATTTAGGAGCGGATAGCTTAGACACTGTAGAATTGGTTATGGCTTTTGAAGAAGAGTTCGGCTCTGAAATTTCTGATAGTGAAGCAGAGAAAATCTTAACAGTCGGTGATGCTGTGAAGTTTATTGAAGGGAAAGCTAATTAATTTTTTTAATGCCCACAAAAAATGATGGGATAATGATTATTTTATCCTCTCCGTCCGGAGCAGGAAAAACAACTTTAGTAAATTTACTTTCTAAATCGAGTAATTTTAAAATTTCTATATCACATACTACGAGGCAACCAAGAGAAAACGAAGAACCAGACAAAGATTATTATTTTGTTAATGAAAAAGAGTTTGAGAGATTAATTAATAACCAAGAATTTTTAGAGTACGCAAAAGTTTTTGGAAATCTTTATGGAACAACAAGAACACCAGTCATTGACAATCTAAATAAAGGAAAAAATGTTTTATTTGATATTGATTGGCAGGGAGCTGATCAAATCAAAAATAAAAAATTAGACTATAAATTAATCACTTTCTTTATTTTACCACCTAGTAAAGAAATTCTATTTGAAAGATTATCTAATCGTGACATGAAAGACAAGTTAATTGCTGAAGAAAGAATGAAACAATTTAGTAGAGATGTGCTTCATTGGATCAACTATGACTATGTTGTAATTAATGATGACTTAAATAAATGCTATTTGAAAATTTGTAATTTAATAAGAGCTGAAATAGATAATGGTTCAAAAGATTATGATATTGATTATATTAGAAACCACATAAAGAAATTAACTTCTTAAATTTTCATATTCATTAGCCAGCATATAATAAGTATTTAAATCTAAATTTTGTGGTCTTAAATTTAAATCTAAATTTAATTTATGTTGAATGATTTTATCTCCATTAAATAACTGATTATAAGGTTTTTTTAACATTTTTCTTCTATGATTAAAAAAAATTCTAGTAATTTTTTCTAAATTTTTTGGATTTTCAATTTTGAAAAAATTTTTTTTTGGCTTAAGAATTAATAAAGAGCTATTAATTTTTGGTCTGGGAAAAAAACTACTTGGTTTTATATCAAAAATTTTTTTTATATCTAATTTCCAGTTCGCAATAATTGATAATCTTCCATAATTAGGTGTATTAAATTTTGCAATTATTCTATCAGCCACTTCCTTTTGAAACATTAAAATTAAATTTTCAAACCAAAAATTATTTGTTTTTAAATTTAGAATCCATTTACATAATATTTCAGTTGAGATATTGTATGGAAGGTTGCCAAACACAACTAGTTTATCATTGGATAATGCTTTTTCGTTAAATTTTAAAACGTCTTCATTTATTATTGTTAATTTTTCACCAAATTTTTCATCTAAGGATAATGCAAGCTTATCGTCTTTCTCAATGACATAAAATTTTTTTGGTTTTTGATTTAATATAAAATTTGTTAAATTTCCTGTTCCAGGTCCAACCTCAAGAATATTTTTGTTTTTAATTGATACTAAATTAACTATTTTTTCTAAAATATTTTTATCAATTAAAAAATTTTGTCCTAAAGTTTTTTTTGCTTTTATCACTTAATCGTATCTAAAAATTTTATTGACTTTAATAAACTTAAGGGATTTGATGAATTCTTCCCAAGCATCTTTTCATTTGGACCATGGTCAGGAGATACTCTTATAAAAGGCAAACCCAATGTGATATTAATAGCATCATATTCATATAATGTTTTTAATGGTGTTAACACTTGATCATGATACATTCCTGTAATCACATTATATTTTTGTCTATTTTTTTTTAAAAAAATTGTATCAGCAGAGTAAGGGCCATTTATTTTATAATTAAGTTTTTTTAAGGAGTTAATAACTGGCTTTATTATTTTGATATCCTCGTTAACTTTATGAACGCTTTCACAATGAGGATTAAGACCTGTTACAGCAATATTTGGTTTAAAACCCATTGTTTTTTTAAAAAAACTGTCAATTAAGATTATTTTTTCTTTAATAATTTTTTTTGTAATTTTTTTTGCGACTGATTTTAGGGGTAAGTGTGTTGTTATTGGACAGACTGATAAATCCTTATTATAAATCAACATTGCAAATTTTTTTCGCTTTGTCTTCTTAGCTAAATATTCCGTTACACCAAGATATTTTTTTTTTAGAAAATATTTCTTTGAAATTGGGCCATTTATAAACTTCTTACTTATATTTTTTTTTAAAAGTTTTAGAGCCATTTGAAAACATCTTTCTAAATATTCATTGGATTTAGAAGAAATTTTTTCAAAAGCTTTTGAAGTTTCATAATCAATATTTATTAAATTTATAGATTTGTTATTTAGCTTATATTTTTTTAATTGATTATGATCAATTAATCTAATTTTTTTCTTAAATTTTAATTTAATCATTTGTAATTTTAAAAGTTTTTTTGAGGCAATTAAAATATGCGGACTTTTAAATTTTTCACGATTAATTACTTTAAAATATAATTCAAGAAATATACTATTTGGCTCCCCTGCCATTATTATTATCGGTTTATAATTCATTTATTTGAACGTTATTTTTAACTTTATTATAATAAAGATTTGAAAATTGATTAAGTTGTTGATTTGTCTCTTTCTGAACAAGTTGTTTTAGTTTTTGTTCTACATTTACATTATTTTCTATTTCTTTTATGTCTTGGATTTTTAATATAAGTAAACCACCTGGAATCGTAATTGGATTAGTATGTTGTCCAATTTCTATTTCATCTAATTCTTTTATTAATTTTGAACTTATGGAATCTTCATTAATCCATCCGAGTTTACCACTATTTTGAGACGAATTTGCAATACTGTGAATCAAAGCAGCGTTTTCAAAACCCTTTTCTAAAATATCTTTATTAATTAATTCAAAAGTCTCATCAATTGTAAAACTATTTCTTTTATTAAAAACGATTTCAGATAAGAGAAAAGATTTTAAATTTTTTTGTTTTTTTTCTTTGATTTTTTTTTTTAATTTTTCTTCATCTATCTCTATTTGATTAAAAAATTTTGTGTAAATTATTTCATTCCATAAAGCTTCTATTATAATCTTATTTTTAAAAACTTCAAAATCAACTTGATTTTCATTGAGATAATTTACAAAATCATTTTTATTTTGAAATTTCAAATTATTGTATGATGTTTTTATTAATTGGTTTAAATAGTTTTCATCAATTTTAATTTCTTTAAAATTATTTAAGATTTCAATTTTTTTTATTTTTTCTCTTATGAGAGAATTAATTGAAATTTCATAAATATCATTTTTATTTATATCTTTAAGATTTTTGTTTAAAGCTTTTAAATACTTTGACTCGTTTAAAATATCTATGGTAGTAACAATTTCATTTTCTACTTTAAGTATTATCTTATTTTCGTAAGAAAATGAAAATTTAGTTGAAAATACTGATAAGATTAAAAGACTAACTAGTAATTTCTTTATAAACATTTAATTAATCTCTGTATAAACTTTGGTCAACTTTTTGCTCATATTGAGTGAGTGGAAATAGTGTTATAGTTAGTAATAAATCCTCTTTTGGTTTTACATCTCTATCTTGATAATATGTTTTTTTATACTTAAAGCCCGCAACCATGCAATCATTTTTATATTCATAGACAAGGTCATAATATTCTGTCAAATTAATTTCCCTATTTCTTCTAGTTTGAAATGTTAATAAATTTTTATCTTTGAGATTTAAAGTTGTTTTGTTTTCCAAAAAGTTTGTATCACCCATTTTTCCAGTATTTTCTCTATAATTAAATTCTGTGATCAAATTAAATAAAGATAATTCTGTTCCGATAGAGTTATGCTCGAATGTATTAAAATCATTATCAAGTGAAAAATCATAATTTAAACTTAAAAATTTTGATATACCAATTTTAGACGATCCAAAGATATTTGAACTTTTCTGTCCAATTGAACTACTGATTGGTATATTATCCTGTCTAACATCTCTTATTACCTTAGCTAAATTAAATTCAAAAAAACTATTTATATCATTAAGATTTTCTTTTGAGTAATCTAGCCCTAAAGTAAATGATTTTCCTTGTTCATAACTATCACTCAATCCCAGTCTATTTATGCCAAAAATGTTATCAGATGTAATAAATTTATTTTCATTTGAATAATCTTTCATACCACCAGGATTTAGCCTAAATGATAATCGAGGAGTTAACGTATTGACAAAACTTTCATCTAGCTTGGTTAAAGGGAAGCTGGTTTCGAAATTATAAATATTTGAAAGTTCAACTTGTGGACTTGATTTGTATTGTTCATCATTTTTAGCAGAAGTATTTATATTCATAAAATAAATACCGAAATTATTTTTAAATCCTTTTTTTGATATAAAATCATAAGTTTGAAAATTAAAATTATTATCAATTACAGTCCTAAGATTGTTTGTTTTTCTTAAATTGTTATTTCCATTGGATGAAAAATTAAAATTACCATATTTATTTTCGTAAAAATTAGTAAGTGAAAGGTTATAATATGGCAGAACATACTCATATCTATCACTACTTAAACCTTTTAACTTTTCATATACTGTAATACCAGAGTTGAAATTGATATTTTCATTATCTAAATTTAGTTCAATACTAGAGGTAAGTTGATTTAAATTTGAAGGTCTTATTTCTTTATCGGTATAAATTAAATTTGTATCAAATACTTTTAAATAAGTATCATTTGTTACTTTTTCCAATGAAACATCTAAATTACTTTTTTCAAAACTTTCTAAATCTAAATCTACTTCAAATTTGGAAAATAAATGACCAATACTATTTTTATTATTATCTTTTGATGATGACTGATAACCTTTAGTTAATCCAACATCTATTATAAAATTAGACTTTTTATTAACTTGTCTATATTCATTTGAAAACATGTAAATATCACCATCAAAAAAAGTTGGTTTTATAGTCATATCTTTATTATTAGAAATCACGTGATAATAAGGAGCAAGAAGTGATGTCCCTAAAACGGTTGAATTATTAAGTTGTGGTTGTAAAAAACCACTCTGTCGATTTACACTTGGATCTGGGTGAAAGAATTTTGGAAAATACATAACTGGTACATCGTAAATCTTTAAAACTGAATGATCATAAATAAGTTGTTTTTTCTTTTTGTCATGCATGATTTTTTTTGATTTAATACTCCAGGGTGGGCATTTATCGTTAAGAGCGCAGCTAGTAAAAACACCTTTATTAATTGTAGTTATTTGATCTTTTCTATTTGAAGATACACCAAATATTCGAGGATCATTTTTTGAAACGTCAAAAATATTTTTCTTAACATTTATTTTAGTATCACTTGCTACATAATCTTTATTTTCAAGATTAAATATTCCATCTTTAAATTCATATATATCCTTTTCTTCATCATTAGGGTTTTTATAATCTACAACAACAACAATGTTATCACCTTTTAGTAGTTTTTTTTTTATAAAATATTCAAATTTGTCTAATTTATAAAAATTTCCATCATCATCAGTTATTGTTGACTTTTGATTTGAAAGTAATCTTTCTTCAATTTTAAAAAATTTAGTATTATTAGACTCAAATTGATATTTTTTTTCAATGATAGCTTTTGTTTTACCATCAGTAAAAATTTCTTCTTTATTTTTAAAATATGTGATTTTGTCAGCAAATATCACATAGTCATTTATACTGTCCTCTAGTTTTACTTTTTTTTTTGCAATTAAGATATTTAAAATTTTGTCGTATTCAAATTCTTCAGCTGATATTTTGAGACCTTCTTGTGTTGTTGCTGTTCCACCCTTGTATCCCTTAAATGTGTTTCCATCATTTGTGACTTCAATTTCTGTAACATCAAAATTGAATTGTTCATTTGCATTGACTGAAAAAAGACTCAATAAAATCGAAAAGAAAAGTATTAATAATAATATAATTCTATTTTTCATTTATAGTACTTAACATTCTTATATTTATTAAGATTAAAAAAAGCAAAGGTAACCACACTGAAACAGAAAGTGGTATTTTTTCTGTATCACCCAAGACGTAGAAAAAGTTATTAATGTAGTAAATTATAACACAGAAAAAGAGACCTATTGAAATTTTGAAAGTTGCTCCTTTAAATCTTTTTGTATTGAACATTATTATTGCTGATAAAATTGTCATTAACATGAAATAAAGGGGAAAAGACAGCAACTTTTGAAGTTGTATGTCCACTTCTATTGTAGAGTAATTAATTTGTTGATAGTTCATACGAAGTTTAATTAGTTCTATTAAGGATAGTGAGGATAAATTAGAAAACAAACTTTGAATTCTATTATAATCAAAATTTGAGGTGATATTTATTAGATCGGGATTTTTCGTCGTATTATCCTCAAATATTCTTGGATTATAAATTTCCCATTTCTTTTTTTTAATATTAATTTTTTCACTTTGTATATTTCTTTTTAAATTAAATTCCTCATCAAATTCACTAATAAATGCATTTACTAAAAAGTTATTGTCTATTTGAGATGCGTTAATTATTCTTGTTTCTCCATCTATAAAATCTTTTATCCAAAGTCCATTTTTAGTTATGACAGCTAGATATTTATTATCGGATGTATATTTATTCTTTAACTCAAGGTAAATATTTTTAAGATTAGATGAAAAACTATAAAAAAGAGTGATAATTAAAACACCAAGAAAAAATGATACAAAACTTATTATCAATAATATTTTTGAATTTTTGAGACTTGAATATTTAAATATTTGTATCTGATTATCATTGAAAAGATTTATAAAGAAAACTTGAGTACTTAATAAAAAAATAAATGGATACATCTCAAAGATAAGATCTGGTGAATTTAATAATGATACATATAAAGGAAAATAAGATTTTACTTCATAATTTTTAAAGAACTCTATTTCACTTAGAATGTTTAGTATTAGGATTAAACTAAACATAATAAAAAAAACATAGATAAAAGATTTTAAGTAAATATTAATAAGAAATTTAATATAAGTTTTCATAAAATTAATTCTTACCTAAAAATTTTAATTTAAATTTATGGAAAATTAAAAGATATATTAATATAAAAATTACAAGAGGTGTTATTATCATCTTTAAATTTCCAGAAAAAGTATTTTCTATAAATTTAAGAGTTGTTTCTGAAAAAATTATCATTGATAGTCCAAAAAGAAATATTAACAATCTAAATTTAGAATAATTGAGATTTTCTTTTGAGTACATTATTGTCATCAATGAAATCAATATTAATATAGGTATATAAATTGGGATAATAAATCTTTTGTAAAGCTCTTTGTATAAATTTCCTAATCCATCTCTTGAACAATTATGAGCACTACTGGAAAAATCAATATTTTTAAATACATTAAGTTTTAATGAAAATAAATTATTAAGACAACTAAATAATACTAACGTTGAAGTTTCTTGCAATTTATTAACAACAACAATATCTGAGTCTAAGTTTGTTAAATTAAAATCAGATCTTTCAAAATTGAAGGTCGAAATTTTATTATTAATATTATTAATAGTTTTACCATCATATAATTCTAATATCCTATTATTACCTTTTAAAACAAATCTACCACTTTTAGAAAATGTAATTTGAAAAGATTTTTCTCCAGTGTCTTTTTTTAAATAAATATTTTTTAAAAGACCATCAGAATTTTTTTCCTCAGCATAAATTGTTAAATTCTTAATAATATCATTAAATTTTTTTGGTTTTATAAAATCCTCTAATAAATCAACGTTAGAGTCTTTCATAAGCGTTCTGGATATTTCCTGGGATTTTGGAACAAAAAAAGATGTAAAAAAAATTTGAATTATCATTAAAATGAAAGAGATTTTAATAAAAAAATTGATTAATTGAATTTTGTTAATTCCAAAACTCCAAAAAATTATTAGTTCATTATTAATTTCATATTTGGTTAAAATATAAAAAAAACTGAAAAATAAAGCAAAAGGCAGTATCTTAGATATTATTTTTGGAAAATTTAAAAGAGTGTAGTTTAGATAAACAAGATAACCTCTTCCATCCTCAATCATGATGTCTAGAAAATTCACTGCTTGAAAAACCCAAACCACAATACTTGCGCTAATTAAAGAAATTAAGAAAAATATTAAACAATCAGCAAGTATTTTTTTAAATAAAATTTTTTCCATTGAAATATTACCAAATAGTAATTATATATTTTCAACTTTTAGTTTACAATTAAATACAACCTAAAGTACATATTTATATAAAATGTCAATAAAAATAAGCTTAAAAACAAATATTTCTGAAAAACAAATAAAAAATTTTGTTTTGTTTTCAGATAGTGAGTTTACGATTAATGGTTTATCCAAAACTTTGCTATCAAAACAATCAGCATATATAACCAAAATAATTAAATCAAACAAATCAAAAAATCAAAATTTTTTGATTTTTAATCTCAATTCCTTCCAAAAAGTTATTTTAATAAAATTAACAAACTCAAAATCATCAATTGATAATGAAAAAAATGGAGCTGAATTTTATAAATTAATCAAAACAAACTCACTTTTTGATTTAACTTTTTTTGACAAAAATGTTCAAGAGACTAATAGAAATAATAAGGCTTTATTAGATGAATTTTTTCATGGAGTAAAATTAAAGTCTTATGAATTTAACAAATATAAGTCTAAAAATAAAATTTTTAGATTTAACTTTGATATCTTATGTAAAAATAAATCGATTAATTTAAAAAAAAATAAAAGATATGACTCTTTAGTAGATGGGATTAATTTTACAAAAGATTTAGTTTCTGAACCAGGTAATATTTTACATCCAGATGAGTATGCTAAAAGAATTAATCAATTAAAAAAATTTGGTTTAAAAGTAACCATATATGATGAAAAAAAATTAAAAAAGTTGGGAATGAACGCTTTGTTAGGTGTTGGTCAAGGAAGTATTCGTGGGTCATATTTAGTAACAATTGAGTGGAATGGTTTGAAATCTAAAAATAAACCCTTAGCTTTTGTTGGAAAGGGAGTTTGTTTTGATACTGGTGGAATTTCACTTAAGCCAGCGAAGTTTATGGAAGACATGACTTACGATATGGCAGGTTCAGCTGTCGTT
>MDSZ01149678.1_pt1 | contig 11414 bp, 9 predicted proteins | sample 811201 | NCBI WGS metagenome assembly MDSZ01 (sample SAMN05326647, study PRJNA326480) | marine metagenome | isolation source: seawater | place: Indian Ocean: North | collected 2010 | reverse complement strand
CAAATCATTATTTTTACTCAAATTTTACTTGCTTTATATTATATTAGAAAATTTTATTAAAAATACAAATTTCGAATTAAAATATTTTTTTTATGTTTGTTTTTTTTCTATAATATTTTTATCTTTAGATTTGTGTCTTCAATATTTTAACGGTAAAAATATTTTAGGTTTTCCACCCCATGATGGAAGATTTGCTGGAATGTTTGGTCATGAGGCTATTGCTGGAGCTTTTTTACAAAAAATTTTTATTTTCTCATTAATTGGGATGGTGCTTATTTTAAATCCTAAGGAAAAATATCAATCTTTAGTTATCACATGTATTTTGACGCTTATCATTTTTGCAGTTTTTATTGCGAGCAATAGAATTTCATTTGTTATATTATTTTTTTTATTTTTCTTACTGATTTACTTACTTAAAATTTTGAGAAGAAATTTAATTTATTCTCTTATCTTAGCAATTCCAGTATTTTACATTGTTTTTCAAAACGATGTGGATATTAAAACTAGATATAGCGGTTTTATATTTAAAACAAAAGATGCTTTAACCAGTTTTATAAAACCACCACAAAACAATAGTTTAGTAAGAGACAAAAAAAATAGTTCAATTAAAAGTCAATCTGTTTTGCCACCAAACCACGGTAAAATTTATTTAACTGCTGTAGAGTCTTTTAAAGATAGGAAAATCTTAGGAAATGGATATAAATCTTTCAGGATAAGATGCTCAATTTTTACTAAAGAAAGTAAGAATTATTTGTGTTCAACCCATCCACATAATTATCATTTAGAGGTGCTTCATGACACAGGTATTTTAGGGTTTTTATTTATTTCAATTTTTACTTTTGCTTTATTAATTAAATCAATAAATGATTATAAACAAAAAGAAATTAGTTACATTGGCAAAATAATTTTAGTATTATTATTAATAAATTTTTTAATTGAAATTTTTCCATTAAAATCTAGTGGAAGTCTTTTCACAACATGGAATGGTACCTTAGCATGGTTAGCAGTGACTCTTGTTAATTTTGTAAATTATAAAAAAAATGAAAACAGATAGAAATTTAATAAAATATTTTATTTTTTTTTTAATCTCACTGACTTTAACAATATTTTTTGTTGGTATAGAAAATTTTTGGTTTAATAAAACTAATTGGCTTTATGGTTCAGGCGATTTAACAAATGCTCAATTAAGCTGGCAGTTTTTTCAAAATGATATCTGGCGTTTCCCATTAGGGAAGAATCCAAATTATGGATTAGAAATTTCTAATTCTATTATTTTTACTGATAATATTCCTTTATTCGCAATTTTATTTAAAATTTTAAAACCAATTATTTACGAAAATTTTCAATATATTAGTCTTTGGATTTTTTTATGTTTCTTTTTCCAGATTTTTATTAGTTTTAAACTTATAGAAAAAATAACAAAAGATTATTATTTTTCTTTAATTGTAAGTTTATTATTTTTAATTACACCTTTTTTATTATTTCGACTACAACACCATTTCTCTTTAGGAGCACATTGGATCATACTTTACGCTTTCTATATTACATATTTTATTGAAGAAGAGAAAAAAAAATATCATTGGTATTTTGTAATTTTTATTTCTTTGATGACCCATCTTTATTTTACCGTGATGGTGTTTATAATTTACTTTTTTCTATTTTTAGAAAATATTTTCAAAACAAAATTAATTAGAAAGGAAATATTATTACTAATAAATAAAATCTTATTCTCATTACTCATAATGTTTATAATGGGTTACTTTGAGTCGAGTCCAATAAATGCTGTGTCTAGTGGATATGGCATTTTTAAAATTGATATTTTAAGTTTTTTTGATCCACAACCTGATGGTCATAAAACTTGGTCATTTTTTCTTAAAGATTTAAATGGAACTCATCTGGAGGGTTTCACTTATTTGGGTATTGGAAATATTTTATTGTTAGTGATAGCACTATTATTTTTTATCAGAAACAAGTTTAAAAAGAATAATCTCAATTTAGATTTTAAAATTCTTAGACCCTTAAACTTTTGTTTTTTGATATTTATAATTTGGTCTTTAAGTTCAAATATTTCAATTTTAGGCTATGAGTTATTGAATATAGATCTTCCAAAATATTTATTTGCACTTTTAAGTATTTTTTCAGCTACCGGAAGGTTTGCTTGGCCAGTAATTTATTTTTTACTATTTATTGCTTCGTATTATATTTATAAATCATCTTCAAAAAAGATCTCTTATTTTTTGATATTGATAACAGTTGTAGTTCAGATATCAGATGTTTCCTTTAGAATTATCAATAATGATATTAACCAAACTAAAATTTTTGAGAAAGACAATAATGATGCGATTTGGAAAGTAATTGACGAGGACTTTGAAATAATAAGAACTACTTATTTATTTAATAATTACGGACCACTTTTTTCAAACTTCAGTGGTATCATGCACAACCTAAAAAATATAAAGACTGATATTATATTAAATGCAGCTATGGATAGAAAGAAAGCTGCTAAAGTAAGATACGATCTGACTAGCAAAGTCATTAAGAGTAATTTAGAAAAAAATACAGCTTACATTGTGGATAATATCGGTCATTTAAAACATCTAAAAAAACAATTCGAAACTAGAGATTATGGTTTTTTTTATAGGGATGATTTTTGGATAGTGCTGCCAGGAAAAAAGAAATTAATGAATGAAAATGATTTAAAAGAATTAGAAAAAATTAAATCCACAGAAATTAAATTAAACGAAAAATATAATGTTAAATTTAAAGATGATTTTCTAGGTTTTGGTTGGACGCATAATTTTGGTAAATCAGGAGCTTGGACTGAAGGTGAAAACTCTTTCTTGATAGTTGCTAATGATAGTTTAAAGAAATATTCAACGCTTCATTTAAATTTTACACCTTATGACTCCAATTTAAATAAAGATTTTAGTTTAGAAATTTTAGCAAATGACAAATTAATAAAAAAGGTTAATTTTATAAATAACAAAAAACCACAAAATATGATTGTTGAATTAGAAAAAATACTTTTAAATGAAGAATTAATAATTCATTTTAGATTTTCTGGTTTAATTTCACCTTATGATATTTTTGAAAGTCCAGATGCAAGAAAATTGGGCATCCTTTTAAATTCATTTGAATTAAGAGAAAATAAATGAAAAAATTATCAGTAATTATCCCATCTTATAATGATGAAAAAATAATAGAAAAAAAAATACTCAAGTTAATTGCCAAATTAAAAAGAATAAAAGTTAAATTTGAAATTATTATTATTAATGATGGGAGTATAGATAATACACTTTCTGTTCTAAAAAAAGTAAGAAAAAATATTAAAAATATTTTAATAATAAATAATATTAAAAATTTAGGTAAATCAAGATCAGTAAAACAAGGATTACAAAAATCCAAAAACAAAAATGTAATTTTAATTGATAGTGATTTGCCCTATTTTGAAGTATTACCAGAAATCTTATTAAGATTAAATCAAAATTACGATTTTGTTTTTGTAAATCGTAGGCATAAAAAAAGTGTTATAAAAAATAAAAAATTGAACTTTTACCAGTTAGGTAGGTTTTTGATAGGATATATTTTAAGTTTAGTAATAAAATTTACACTAAACTTTGATTTAAATGGCGTTGATACTCAATCAGGTTTAAAGGGTTTTAAGAAATCTGAAGATTTTAAAAAATTAAATTTTATTTCTGAAAAATTTTTTTTAGACTTAGAAATGATGTTTCATTATAAGATGAAAAATAAGAAATTTTTTGCTATACCAGTAAAATATGAAATTCCTCATAAATCCTCAATTAAACTATTTTCATTTAAAAAAAATTTAGTAATTCTTAAAGAGCTCTTTTTTGTAATTTCAAAACTTAAAAAAAATACTAAATTTTAAACTTTCTTTTTTATATTTCTATAAATTTTTTTTTCTATAATTTTTCTTAATCCCAAAAAATAAAAGAAAGTTCCGATTCCATAAAAAAAATTTGATAAAATAATACAAAAAGTGGTTAAAATTCTTATAAAAAATTTATTTACATACTTTCTCACTTCAAAAAAAATTAAAACCAATACTATGCTAAATAATAAAAAAATTATTGAAAAAAGATTAGGTTTAAAAAATAAGACTATAAATATCGAAGAAAATACAAAAAAAGGGATAAGAGCAAGTGATCTTTTAATTTTTGTATTTTTTGATGTTAAAACATTTAAGCCGTAGCAAAATCTTTGCATCAAAAAAAATTTAAATTCTCTATCTTCATGATAAACATAAATATCTTTTGAAAAATAAATTTTAATTTTATTAAATTTTTCAGAAAGCCTAAAAAACAAATCATGATCCTCGCCAATATATAAATTTTTGTTCATTCCATTAACCGAGTTGTATAGATCTCTATTAATTATAAAATTAGAGGAGTGTAAAAACTTACAATATCGATTTTTACTTCTGAAATTTAAAAAATTGTAGTGAGCAGTAACAAAGAAAGATCTTTTACAGTAATATGTTATTTTTTCCCAAAAACTTTGATTTCTAAAAGGTAAGTTTGGCCCACCAATCACTTTAAGTGCTTTTAACTTAATATCTTTTACAGCTTTATTTAACCAATCCTTACATGGTGAGGCATCACTATCTATAAAAGCTAAATAATTTGAAACATATTTTTTTGCAGCTAAATTTCTTTTTTCAGACATATTAATATTTTTTGTTTTTAAGATATTTATTTTATATTTAAATTTTTTGAGAGATTTAAGATTTTTATTTTTATCCAATACTAAGGTTACAAAGAAATTTTTATATTTTAACCTCTGGATTCCTTCTAAACATCTAATTAAACGACTATCTATAATAATAGAAGGTATAATTATATTAAACTTTAACATTGATATCCCTTACGATCTTACTTCTGCTTAATTTTGCCACTAATTTGATTTTCGATAGTGTATATATTATATAACATAAATTATTATGTATAGCAGTGATAAATTAATAGACCCATATATAAAATTATTTTCAATTAAATTTTGGTTTAAATACTTTATAAGAAAGTTAGCATATAATATTCCACCATCAAGAATTAAAAATTATTTTTTGGAACTCTCTGGTATAGAAATTGAAAAAAATGTATTTGTTGGTGATAGAGTAATCTTTATTGACGGTTATACAAAAAAAAAATCAATCTTTTTAAAAAATAATAGTGTTATTTCACCTGGATGCATTTTAATTTCTGTCTCGTGGCCTTATAGATCAGATATAGTATTGCACAACAAAAATGTAGCAAAAGAGGGTCAATTAATTATTGAAGAAAATGCTTGGGTTGGTGCGGGATCTGTTGTGCTTCCTAATGCTTTGTTAAACAAAAGATCTATTTTAGGAGCAAACTCTACTTTAACAAAAAAAACGAAGGAAAATGAAATTTGGTACGGATCTCCTGCAGAATTTAAGAAAAAAATCTGATAGATAATAAGCAAGTAAAAATGATAACAAAAAAAGCAAATTTAATAAGAACTTTAAAAAATATTTACTTTTCAAAAAATGAGCCGGTTAGTTTGGTTCACTTTTTAACTAACAGATGTAATGCTAGATGTTCTTTTTGTTTTATAGACTTTAATGATCCAAAAACTTTTAAAGGAGAACTCACTTTAGACGAAATAGATAAATTGACTAAAAACTTAGGTAAATCTTTATTAAATGTGAATTTGACTGGAGGTGAACCTTTTGCGAGGAAAGATATAGTTGAAATAGCAAAACTTTATATAAAAAACTCTACAGTTCAGTCAATATACATAACTACAAATGGAAGTTTGCCAGACAGAGTAGAAAGTTTTGCTAAAAAAATTACAGATTTTGAAAAAAATGTTGAGCTTACTTTTCAAATTTCAATAGATGATTTTCCTGAAAAACACGACAAAGTTAGAAAGATTAATAATTTATTTAAAAGCTGCGTAGAAACTTACTTTAGACTTAAAAAACTTAAAGATAACATAAATCCCGTCGTAAGTGTGACTGTTACACACGAGAATTGTGATGATATAGAAAATATTTATAATCTTTTAGTAAATAAATATAAGATTGACTCTTTAAAATGTACTATTGTAAGAGACGAAGGAGTTTACAAAACACCAAATGAAAAAAGAAAAAAAATCTTTTCTGCTTATAATTGGTTAACAAATAAAATTAGTGAAGAGACAAAAAAAGGAGTAATTAAAAATTACAATACTGAGTCATTACAAGGAAAATTACATAATCGAAAAGATAAGATTTCTTGGGATTTGACAAAAAAAATGTATTTGAATCCCCATTATATAAGTCCATGTCATGCAGGTAGCTTGTTTGGTATAATAACCGCATCGGGACTCGTCTATCCTTGTGAGATTTTAGAAGATAAAATTTTAGGAGATCTCAGGAAAAATAATATGAATTTTATGAAAATATGGTCAAGTAAAGAAACTGTGGATGCTAAAAATTTTATAAAAAAAACTAATTGCAACTGCACTTATGAATGTGCTCTTACATATAATATTTTGGGAAATTGGAGATATCAGCCTAATTTAGTACGTGCTTTTTTTGATCAATATTAATTAATTTCAGAAAAGCTAGTAAGTCGTATTTTATTATTTTGAATATAACTTTTAAATTCTGTGCCTAGCAAAAAGTTTTTTTCTAATTTTCTATTTTCATGAGAGTAAAAGCTTTTTAAATTTTCTTTTTTCTCATCTATTTCATCTGAAGGATGAAAACAGATTTCGGTAATTTTATTTTCCTCTATGCTATCTAAATATAAGAAAAGTTCATCACTTTTTATTTTTCCTGAATTTAATAATCCAAAGAAATAATCTGTAGAAATGAAAGAATTTTTAATTTTTTTTTTATTAAAATTTATTATTAAATGTTTTAAATAATTTAGGTTTTTAGACTTGTAAAAAATATCTTTAAAATAATTTTTAATAACTAATTTTTCATTTACAAATCTAATCTTTTTTATATTAAATTCTTTTCCTAAATCTTCTATTATTTTAAAAATCCATGGAGAGTGATGTATATGCTCATGACTGTCAAAATGAGAGAGTTTTATTCCATCCTTTATTACTTTCTCAATTTGAGTTTTTAGTTCATTATATACCGCTATCTTTAATTCTTTTTTTTGTTCAAAGAAATTTTTAAAAAATAATATTTTAGCGCTAAATTTGAAGTGATTATTTTTATCAGTTAAGTCATTAGTTTTATCTCTAAATAAGGCCTTTCCCTCTGTTAAGTTTAAATGTAATCCATAATTTTCAATTGGAATTTTATTGATTACATTATTTAGTGCGTGCTCATAAAAATTTCCATTAGCTACAATTGAGGTTGAACTTATAACTCCTTTCTCTGAACATTTCTTAATTGCAGAATTAATCCCTTCTGATATTCCTAAATCATCACAAGAAACTAAAATTTTTTTCATAAATTTGATTAATACAATTTAGGTATACATTGAATCCTAGACAGGACGTCTTCGAGATTGAAACCCACGATTTCACTGAAATTCTTCAAAGTGTCATATTTAAATTCATTATCCTCCTGGGCAAGCTTTATCCCTTGATCTCTAGTAATCAAACCCTCTCTTATTTGATTAGATCTAAAATTATCGTACTCCGAAAAACCGGCGACTGTGTAGTAGATATAGTTGTTAAATGCAGTTTGTCCATCCCCCATTCTCCATTGATTTTTGCCATATGAGATATCAGACTCCCAATCATATTCATGCTTTAAAACTTTTTTAATCTCCTCTTCGTCCCATTTAATATAATTAAAAAAATGTAAAAAATTTTCTTTTCTTACAAAACTAGCTAGAAATCCATTAAAATTGTCAAATAGAGCGGAGTTGATATAACTTGGATTTATAAGGAATTGATAAGAGTAAAAAAAGAACATTTTTATTTTGTTTAAAGTATCGTATGAATGCATTCTTTGATTATTTTTTAGTTTCTGATTGATTCCTGCAAATCCTAAAAAAAATTCTCTTTGTTCTAGTTGGTGACCAATAAAATGAACCACACAATCAATTTTATACTCTTTAGATAAAATTCTTCCATAATCAATAAAGCCTTTATCTCCAGCCTGAACGATAGGAACCATTCCTAAATGGGGGTTTTGAAGCCAAGCCATTATATTTTTTCTTATATATGCCCTTTTTTTTGATATATTTGCTGACCTTATGACATGTTCAATTCCAAGTTTTCCACAAATTCTCGATTGATTAATCCTTGATATGTCAGTTGTTAAGCCCCAGTCATAAGTGTAAGCAACCGGATTCATATTATATTTTGTTTTAAGTAAATGAAGGCCATAAGAACTATCACGGCCGCCACTTAGTCCAACTAAACAATCTGGTTTATGGTCTTTGGATCTATATTTGTTTAAAATTTCTAGAAGCTTTTCGTCTCCTTTATACTCTTGTTTTTCATAAGAATTACAAAAGTTACAAACTCCATTATTATCAAAATTTATAAATGGGTAAGTCTCTGGTAAAATACACTTATTACACTTTTTAAGATTTTTTAAATTTTCTTGACTTTCAGAAAAATTATCAAATATTGTATATTCATTTTTATTTAAATTTAAATTAATTTTAGAAAATTCACTGGTATTATGATTTAGCTGTTCTATGAAATATTCTTTTTCATCAAATATTATACTTTGGTTGATCACTTTTATTATTTTTCCTTCAAAATTCGATGAATTTTTTTCAAATAATTTAGACTTTTTAATAAATTTTATAAGAAAATTTTTTTCTGACGAAAAAATAAATTTTTTTAAATCTCTATCAAAAAAATAATAGAGAGATCCGCAATTGGATGAAATAATTATTTTAGAGGAGTCCAATAATTTGAAAGCAATTGAATAATTGCCAACTATATTTTTTAAATAATTTAAATAATTTTCAAAAAATTTTTCTTTTTTTTCCTTAATTTGACTTAAATTTTCATAAAATTCCAAAGAATCACTTTTCACTCCATATCCCTCTAGATTAGGGGTTTTTGACTGTTCTTCATCTTTTAAATTTATAATAATACCATTGTGTACACCGGTAATATATTTTGTAATTATAGGTTGATTATTGGAATATAGAAATTTTGTTCCATTAGTGACTAATCTTGTCTGACCAATGACGCAAATTTTGTTTTGGTCTTTTTTACTGAGATTTTCTAAACTTTGCTGTAAAAATAATTTATAATCTTTTCTTTGAATTGCCAAAATTGGGTCTGTATTTACCTTATAAATAAAGTTTTCTTTATCTGAAGAAATAGAAACACCAAAAGTGTCAGAACCTCTAATTTTATTCAGTTTTGTAAAAAGCCCAATATCTTTCTTTACATCGCTGTAATTGATCAATTTTTTTTTATCAATATATGAAAAACCAAAAATACCACACATTTTAATATTAATTTAAATTAATTGTTTTTTTTTATAATGCGCTTTTCTACACTACTTGCTATTAAAATAATAGAAAATACGAATAAAAAAGATAGTAAAAATTCGTAATCTAAAAATAAGTCTGAAATTTTATAATCTTTTAAAAGGACAAAATTATTAAGTGATTTACCAATATTATTAAAAGATAAAATGAGCGGAATTTCGGCTAATAAAATTATAAGCATAAATCTTCTCAATTTGGTTTCTAAGAATCCAAACATTATATTGTGCACAAAATAAGGAATTATATATCTGCTTAAAAAAATTATTCCATTATTAGGAGTTTTAATAAACTTAATCATCTGAATTTTTTTTTTGCAAAATTTAAAAAATTTTTGATTGAATATTTTTTTTTTTGATAAATTTTTAGCAAATTCAAATATTAAAAAAGACCCGAATAGCGTGAAGAAAATTGAATATATGAAGCCATTAGTTCCAAATATAAAACCGTTAAAAATGACTATAAAAGTGGTAGGTAATGGCGTTAAAAAATAAATAAAATTAAATAATGATAAAATTAAAATAAATTTTAGGTGGTTTAGTTCTTGAAAACTAAGTATCTGAGAAAATAATCCTTCTATCATTTATCTTAAATAAAAATATAAAGTTTTAATTAATCCCTGATTAATTTTAATTTTTTGTTTAAATCCCATTTTCTTAATCTTTGAAATATCTGGCAATCTTTTTTTAGTACCGCCTTTTTTAAGAGGTGAAGATTTAATCAAAATTTTTTTTCTTAAAATTTTCGATATATTTTGAGCCAATTTTTTTATTGATATAACCTCTTCAGTTCCAATATTATAAAGATTTAAATGTTTACCTTTTTTCAAAATTAATTCAAAAGCTTGAAGAAAATCATCAATATAAATAAAAGATCTGGTTTCCTTTCCTGTTCCTTGAATTTTAAAAAATTTTTTTTTAAGATTTTTGTATCTATTAATAAATTCTGGAATCACATGTTCATTTCCCATATCAGGACCATAAACATTATGTGGTCTAAATATTACTAATTTTTTAAAAAACTTTTTTCCATAATTAATACCCATTAACTCTGTTAATATTTTACCACCACCGTAAGAATACCTTGGATTATAGATATCAGGAATTTTTAATGGCTCATCCTCTTTTGTCGGAATTTTTAAGGGAGTTTGATAAACTTCCGAGCTTGACGCTAGGTACATTTCTTTAATCTTATATTTTACACAGCCATCAAATATATTAATAAGTCCTTTTACTGCTACATCTAATATTAACTCTGGCTTTTCATAAAAAAACTTTGTGCCATTTATATATGCAAGGTGTATAACAGCATCAATATTTTTAAGACTTGAAAAAACTTTTTTTTTATTCCTTATGTCTGCTTTAATAAATTTTACTTTTTTTCCAAATTCTGAAATTCTTGAAATTTTACCTCTGGAGTTATTGTCAAAGATCGTTACATTATGACCAAGTTTAATTAATAATTTACAAATTCCTATTCCTATAAAACCAGTTCCGCCCGTTACTAAAAAATTTTTTTTTTTTCAAAATAATCCTTACTTTAAATTAATTGGATATTTTTTATTTAACCAATATGTTTCTAGACCGTATAGATACCATTTTATATACTGTCTTAGCCATTTAAAAATTTTAAAATTACTTTTACCTTCAATTCTCTCCTCCCATTTTGCCGGAACCTCACTGATCTTAAGCCCTAATCTTTCACACTTAACCAATAATTCTAACGAGTATGCAAAACCTAATTTTGACTCAAGTTTTACTTTTTTTAACAATTTGCTCGAAAATAATCTAAAACCATTGCTTGCATCTCTGACTGGAATACTAGAGAAAGTATATAAGCTCCATGAGGCTAATCTCACAATAATTGATTTTAGCAAAGGACAGCCCCGCATTGAGCCACCTTCAATAAATCTACTTGCTACTACGATATCTGACTTATTTGAATCATATAATTTATACATTT
>MDSZ01143707.1_pt1 | contig 11414 bp, 7 predicted proteins | sample 811201 | NCBI WGS metagenome assembly MDSZ01 (sample SAMN05326647, study PRJNA326480) | marine metagenome | isolation source: seawater | place: Indian Ocean: North | collected 2010 | reverse complement strand
TTTTCATTCCTCATTACTTACATACCAATCCGGATCTCGTCTTTCAATAAATGCTCCTAAACCGTCTTGACCTTCTTTTCCTCCACGCATCACACTTGTTGTTTTTAGAGTATGATCTCTTAACTCCATCATGTTTCCATTCCAATCATCGAATGTTTTGCACAATAGTTTGGCTTGCTCAATTGCAGAAGGTGCACTTGTAAGAATTTGTGAAATAATTTTATTACAATTTATTTCTAAATCCTTTTCATCTTTAGCAATTTCATCAATAAACCCGATTCTTAATGCTTCGTCAGTATTAATTCTTGAACCTAGCATTGCTAATCTTCGGAATTGTGCACTACCTAATCTTTTGTATACGTAAGGCCCAATAACTGCGGGTAAAATACCTAATTTAATTTCACTCATGGCGATTTTTGACCCATCCATTGCAATTACATGATCTAAGCAGGCAACTAAACCTGCGCCTCCACCTAATGCTACACCTTTGATTAACCCAATTGTAAAACAAGGATTTGACCAGATTCCATAAAATAATTCATCTAATCTTTTAGCATCTTTTTGATTTTCTTCTAGGGTTGCTTCTCCACTATCTTTCATCCAATTAATATCTGCCCCAGCGCAGAAATGTTTTCCATTTCCTTTCAAAATAATTACACGCGGAAGAGTTTCTCCAGATTCAGAGACTAGTGAATGCGCAGTAGCAGCACAGTTGTTCGCAGCCCATGAAAAAATATTGATTAATTCTTGAATTAATTCAGGGTTTAACGCATTATAGACCTCTATTCTGTTTAATGAAATTTCTAAAATTTCTTTTTCTAAATTCACTTCCAGTAAGTTACATTTTGGCATTGATTCTTTTAAATTCATTATTTCACATCCTAAATATTCCATATTTTTCATTACTTTCTTTACTGTTTAAACTCGAACTAATCGCAAGTCCGAGAATATCTCTAGTCTTTCTTGGGTCAATGATGCCATCATCCCATAATCTTGCAGTTGAATAATATGGAGAACCCTCAGTTTCATATTTTTCTAAAATAGGTGCTTGAAACTCATTTAATTCTGTTCCAGAAAGAGGGGACTTGCCCTCTCTTTCAAGTTGATCTGACTTTACTGTACTCAAAACACCTGCAGCTTGCGGTCCGCCCATTACAGAGATTCTCGCATTCGGCCACATAAATAAGAATCTTGGGTCATAGGCTCTTCCACACATACCATAATTTCCAGCACCATGGCTTCCACCAATGATAATTGTAAATTTTGGTACAGGAACACAAGAGACAGCAGTAACTAATTTTGCCCCATCTTTTGCAATACCGCCTGATTCATATGCTTCACCAACCATGAATCCCGTAATATTTTGAAGGAAAATTAGTGGTATTTTTCTCTGCCCACATAATTCTACAAAATGAGCTCCCTTCAATGCAGATTCAGAAAACAATACACCATTATTTGCTATAATTCCCACAGGGAATCCATGAATTCTTGCAAAACCACAAATTAATGTTGTACCATATCTTTCTTTGAATTCGTGAAATTTAGAACCATCAACAATTCTTGCAATTATTTCATGAACATCATAGGGGATTCGATTATCATCCGGAATTACTCCCAAAATTGAATCAATATCATAAGCAGGCTCTTCTGTAATTTTTGTATCTAATTCCAATCTTTTTGGAGGGGGCAAATTTTCTACAATATCTCTAACAATTTCTAGAGCCTCTTCTTCATTTTCAGCAAAATGATCAGCCACTCCAGATTTTTCTGTATGTACTGCTGCTCCACCAAGTGCTTCTGCGGTTACTATTTCCCCAGTTGCGGCTTTTACAAGTGGAGGTCCTGCTAAAAAGATAGTTCCATTTCCCTTTACAATTACACTTTCATCAGACATTGCAGGAACATAAGCACCTCCCGCAGTACAAGAACCAAGTACAGCAGCAATTTGTGGGATGTCTTTCCCACTCATTCTTGCTTGATTAAAGAAGATCCTCCCAAAGTGTTCTTTGTCAGGAAATACATCATCCTGCATAGGTAAAAAAGCACCACCAGAATCAACTAAGTAAATGCACGGAAGATTATTTTGCTCAGCAATAGTTTGAGCACGAATGTGCTTTTTAACAGTCATTGGGTAATATGAGCCCCCTTTGATGGTAGCATCATTTGCTACAAACATACAATGTCTACCATGAACCATTCCAATACCTGTAATTATGCCTGCACTGTGTGCTTTTTTGTCATATAAGTCGTATGCTGCTAAAGTAGATAACTCAAGAAATGCAGTTCCAGGATCTATTATTTTATCTATTCTTTCTCGAGGCAAAAGCTTGTTTCTACTTCTATGCCTTTCTTCATATTTTCCTCCTCCACCAATTCTTGATTTAGCCATTTTTTCTTCTAAATCTTCAACTAATTTCAAGTTAAAATCATGATATTTTGTATAGGCAGAATCGCCGACATTTATTCCGGACCCTAGGCGTTGCATGTTTCCCCAGTCGGTCAGACACAGTACAGACTTTCAAATCAACGCCAATAAAAGCCAAATTATGGCTTTAAACACCTAGAACATTTCTTCCGAGGTTACGAAGTCCTGGAGCCATACCAACAGCTAGTAGTGCTAATACGATTAACAATCTCAAATGTTTTTGTTGTGATTCAATTCTAGTTTTCGAAAATACAAAAATCAACAAACAAGTTAGGATTATTTTTACAATTAAAAATAACCAAGCACCTTCACCCTCAATTATTTCTGAACCGAATTCCATAATCTTTGTTCCAAGAACATGTTTTTCTTTGTATGGCCCAAAATCCACACCAATCCATGTTGCTAAACCGTCACATAATTGGCCGAATGTAAAAGCTAAAGTGAGTGGTGAAGCAATCATAGCCTTGCTCATTAAAGATTCAATTTCATCTTTTTCAGGGCTTTTGTGTTTTTCCCATTCTGCAGCGGTCCATTCTGAAGTAAGAACCCCTGGTTCTATTCCTCTATTTTCTAATTCAATTTGAGCAGCAATTCCATATTTGTATAATCCAACTAAAATTACTATTGGAACACCTATGGAAACAATTACCGGCCAAAATTCTTGAGAGCTATAACTTGCCCATGGCTCTATAAAAAATTGTAACCAGAATCCAAAAGTAAGCATACAAAATGCACTTCCTGTTGAAAAAAGCATTCTTTCTAAGGGTGTCCATTCTAAACTTGGAATTGCAGGAAATAACCAAACTACACTCATTGAAAGCAGTACAGTAATTGGTATTGAAAACCAAGATAAATTGCCATGCTGCTCAAGTGAAGGTTCAAAGATTATCAAATAAAATAATAAAAACATAAATGCTGTAGAGAATCTGATCCTGTTTAACATTTGATTAAAGATTTCATTATTATTTGAATCTTGTAAATTTTTTGTAACAAGATAACCTATTGTTCCAGCCGCTATTAACCAAATTGCCAAATGAAAATGAATTATCGGGGAAATGAATAACTTATCAGTTCCATCAATAAAAAATTCAGAATCTTCCAAGACTCTAATTGCTGCGGCTAGAATTACCCATGGAATAAGTGCTACGATGGTATCGTGGCGACAAGGTAAATTATTAATTCTAAAAACACCCGAAATTGCAATTACAAATGAAAATAGTAATACTGCAAATAAAATTGTATTTTGCGTATTATAGGGTGAATCTCCTAATGTTGCATCACCTACAATTGGTGCCCAAATATTTGGATTTACAAAATCATCCCAAATTATTTCAGGAAATAATAAACTACCTAATCCTAAAACAATTATTGATAAGAATATGAAGAATATTGCACTTAATTCAAAATTGTTAAATTTTGAAAATTTCATGAGATCAGACTCTTAAAATAATTACAACACTCATTCTTCTTCAGAAATTGAACGTGGTTCATGAACCTCAGTAAATGTTACTTTTTCAACACCAGCACCATCTCTAAGAGAGCCTACTAGTCTGAATTTTAACATTGAAGCATTCGGGTCATAAAGCATTTCTTGTGGTAATTCAATTGTGATGTCATTACCTTTGAAGTTAATTGAAAAATTCTTGTGACCTGTTTGACTTTCTAAAATTGCATTAACTTTTTCTTTTTTGCCTTTAATCACTTCAACAATTTTATAATTATATTTTAATGTTTGACCAGCTAATGGGTGATTGTAATCAACTCTTGCTCTTCCAGCAGCAACATATTTTAGAATCCCAGTTCTTCCATTTATTTCTACACTAGAACCTATTTGCAGTGATTCAGGATCTCTGACAAATCTCATCATTTTTTCCATGCCGTAAGTTTCTACATCCTCGCTTTTTCTTTCACCATATGCTTTTTCTGGAGGTATTTCTAACTCGATATCTTTGTTTGCTTTTGCTTCTAAAAGGCTTTCTTCAAAACCTTCAATTAATTGTCCTGAACCAACAACAATTGTCATTGGAGAATATTCTTGGCCTTCTTTATGAATCTCATTTTCTTTAGCCGTTTCTTCTCGAGTAGTTTCGATTAATGCATCATTTTCAGCATTAAATAAGTCATAGTCAATTTTCACTATAGTTCCTTCTTCCATGTAATACACCGCTTGGTTGACAGCCCGCCGACTTAATTCCCCTTTATGAGTCAAACGGGTCTCTTCCGTTGTTAGATGTAATCAAAAGTGGGATGGAACCCAATAATGTGAGTGCCCACCCAAACCATACAAAATGACTCCCAGGCAACTCATAAATCGTCACTCTAATCTGTTCTAAATTATTTAATTCCCCTTTTTGCATATTCTCCATTGCTTGAGATTGAGTCAGATCAAAAATAACAACAATGTCTCCATGAAATTTTATAGCACGATCAACTTCACTTCTTGGGAATGTTTCGAATGGCATATCAAACCTGAGAACACCGGGTTCAATTTGTGTTGATTTTTCTCCATCACTAATGCTGATAATTGTACCAATGTAGCCATCACCAACATCAAACCTCTTATTGAATTCTTCATTTGTTTTATTAAGAATTACAACATCTTCAAAAGTGTATTCATAAGATCCATATGATGTGGGTTGATCTTTAATTAATGTAACTTGATGACTTAAATCTCCCCTATCAATAGAGGTGGTTGCAAAAAGGTGACCAATAATTAGTATCACTATACCTAAATGAATTATGTGTGCACAAATCATTTTTATTGAATTTGATTTAGATGATTTTTTAGGTAAATTTTTGATGCCAGAATAGATTAATGAAATTAAAGCAGGTAATGCCATTAACCCCATCGGCATTAGTAACCAAACTATGTGGCCTCTGATTATTGGCCCTCCTAAATCATTTCCAGCGTCACTTGGTAACTTATCTCCCAGTAACCATGCAAAAATTATTGAAATAATTGAAATACAGATTAATAGTGCAATTAATGTTTTATTTTCCATTTTCTTTTGTAAACTATAAGCTGTCAAACTTACTAAAATCAGTAATAAAATTGGTGCCCCAAATAATTCATGGGCTTCAAACCTTGGTCCATCAATACTGCTAAGCAGAATTATCCAAGTTAATAGTAAATAGATGGATGAAATAATAATCGGACTCCACAAAATAATTGAAGATAATTTTAATGTTTTTTCTTCTTCATTCGGACTCATTAACACCCAAGGAATTGATAGTAATAAAATTCCAATTCCTGCCTCATATATTTCGATTATATTTGACCAAGAGCTGAAAAGTAGTATTATTATTGAACTCATAATCCAAGGCCACCCATCTTCCATCTTTTTGTTACATGTTGCAAATAGTGCACTGGCCATCAATATACTTCCAAGTATTACATCTCCCATCCAAATAATCAAAATCATCATGCCTAAAATCATTAAAAGCCTTAAAGGATTATCTTCCTTCGTATAATTCTCGATTTTTAAAAATTTAGAATAAAACTCTTTTTGTTTTAGTATCGGGGTGATGATTGGTATTATTCCACAAATTAATAGTGGAATAAAGATTGGTATATTTTCCCAAATATCAGCATTAAATAATCCAAGAAAAACTAACATCGGACCTATTAAAATGGTTAGGAAAATACTCAAAAAGAAATTTTCTCCGGTTCTATTTTCAGCGGTATATAACTCGGTAAGCTTTTGATTTAACAGGGTACCAGTAAATATTCCAAATAATGCCGTCAAAATAAAGAGATAAGTCATTATTTCAATGCCCGCAATGTCATCAGATTTTAGAATTAAAATCCGTTCCCACAAATTAGTATTTGCAAGAGAGTCCGAATTAACAACAAATGAATGGACACTTCCAGCCCAAACCCCTCCTGCACGGGTTACTAGTGTTGCTAGTAAAGAAAACCAAATAGGACTAATTCCAGCAAGAATTACCCATTCTTTAGATAATTTATTTTTACGTAATCTGAGGTGTAAAAGTATCATTATTGATATCCACGGTAGTATTGAAGCAGTTTCAACAGGATCCCAAGCCCAATAACCACCCCAATCTAACACAGTATAGGCCCAAAAACCACCCAATCCAATGCCTAATGCGCCTAGTGCAAATGATATTGTGGCCGGAAAACGAATTTCTTCTAAGAATTCATTATTGGTCCATGTTTCATAATTAAGAACCATTTTTGGAATTGTTAAACATCCTACCCAAACACAAGTAGAATAAAATGCAAAAATCAAAGGTGGATGAATCACCATTAAATTTGTCTGTAATAGTGGATTTAATCCAGATGAAATAATTAATGAATTTTCTGGCTTTAGTTTAAATGGATCTAATGAAATTGCAATCAATAGTAAACAGAGTGTAAAGCAATCTAAAATTTTAGTACTCGTTTTCCAAGAGTATTTTTTTTGTGGGAATAGTACATTGTAAAGTGAAATAATTGAACAACAAGCAGCCCATAATAGTAAAGGTCCTTCTCTTGCAGCCCAAACAGCGCTAATTCTGAATCTAATTGGTAAACTTTCAGAACCATGCCTGGCTACATATTCATAGTTTTCATTATTCGTGATAAATAAATAACAAAGAGATAAAAATGGAATAATTGGCATAATACTACCTGAAAATTTAATTATTTTCTTAATCAAAGCATTGTTAAAATATTTTTCAATATTGATTATTTTAAGAGAAATGCAAAAAACAGCTAAAGGTAAAATAAAGTTAAACATTAACTTCCCCATCCATAAAATTTAGCCCTGCTATAACCAAATGAGAGTAACACTGAAATCACTCTTTTCTTAAATATTAATTTTGGACTTTTAATCATTATTTTTAATCCCACACCAATTTTGGTAAATATTGACATCCCATTCATTTCATCTGGCATGCAAGCAGCCATTATTGCTAACTCATCATCTGTCAAATCATATAATGCTTTTTTGCCCTTCAGGATTTTATGATAGGGGGGGAATTCCTTTTTCCATAACGTTTCATATTTACTTAAATCATTTTTTGAAAAACTATTTTTTTGTAATGCTTCTTTACATACTTCTGCAGCAAACTTTCCAGATTTCATTGCGAGGTGAGACCCACCTTCAAATAATGGTGATGTAAATCCTGCTGCATCTCCAATCATAATTAATCCATCATCAATTGTATTATTCCTCGGGCCACTAATTGGAATAGTTCCTCCAAACGGTTTAATCTTCATTCCTGATTTTTTCCAAACAGGATCAATTTTCTTTTTCTCACTAAGATATGTATCTTCAATAAAAGAATCTAAAGATTTTATTTTTTCACTTTTTTTTGTGGTAACTAGTCCGACATTAGCTCTCCCATTTTTTTTGGGAATCATCCAAACATAACCTTCAGGTGCATATTTAGGCCAGATATAAAAATCAAGATATTTGTCATTTTCCACCTCAATCATTTCATATTGATATCCAGATATAACTTCAATTTTATTGGAATTATTCAAAATTCTTGAAGTTATTCCTGCAACTCCACTTGCATCAATAATAATTTTTGTAGTGACGGGAAACAAGTCTCCTTTCCCCGTAATTTCCCAATTAGAAAATTGATTTTTCAATTGAAAATTTTTATTTAAGCCTTTAACCTTATGTGACGGTTTAAAAGTCGCCCCTTCTTTAACAGCTTCATCGATAAGCCATTGTTCAAAAAGGTGTTTTTCTAAAACATAACCCGATTCTGTTAATTTTTTTTCCACATTATTTGGAAAAAGGACTCTGATCCCTTTAACATGTAGAGAGATAACATTTTCTGGCAACTCTATTTCTAAATTTTGTACTGCAATCTCTGATAGACATTCCCCACAATGTACGGGCACACCGATTTCTTTGTGTTCTTCGAGTATTAGTGTACGTAGCCCAAGTCTTGCACAATGAAGCGCTGCAGTACCTCCTCCTGGTCCAGCACCAATCACGACGACATCCCAGTCAGCATCTCCCATTGAGTTAACAAATCATCACCGGTCTTATCAATTCAGTGTTTGTTAATGCATGGGTTCAAGAAAGGGTAGTATACGTGCGTACTGAGGGCAACACATGAATTCAGCACAACCAATTGCCATTGTTACTGGCGGAGGAAGAGGAATTGGGAGGGGAGTGTCGCTGAGATTGGCTTCAGAGGGATATAGGGTTTTGTTGACATATAATTCTGATAGCTCATCCGCAGAACAAACAGTTGATGAAATTAGAACAAATGGTTCCGATGCGGTTGCTTTGAAAATAGATTGTAGTTCACCATCCGAAATTTTGTTGCTTTCTGAACACCCCTGGTGTAAAAATGGAATAGATGTTTTAATTTTAAATCATGGAGCATATGATCGGATTTCAGCATCAGAATTAACAGATGAAATTTTGAGAAAATCAATGGAAATAAATTTTTTCGGAGCCTTTGGGGTATGGAATTCTGTTAAAGAACATCTAACTAAAAAAGCAAGAATTGTGGTAATCGGCTCCCAATTAGGGATTAAAGGGTCTCCACATGGAGCAGATTATTCTGCAAGTAAGGCTGCATTACATGTATGGGCTAGAAGTCTTGCACAGGATTTAGGATCTTCTGGTAAAAGGGTTAATGTCGTAGCACCAGGTTATGTGGATACTGCAATCTTGGCAGGGGATTCTCAAGAAAAAAGGAAACAAAGAGAATTAGAAGTGCCATTGAAAAGGATAGGACAACCTTCAGATATTGCAGGGGTTGTGGCATTTCTTTGTAGTTCAGATTCTGCATACATTACTGGAGCAGTAATTCATGTCAATGGTGGATTATTTTTACCTTGAGGTGCGTTGATTTGAAAAATGATCCCTTTGATTTATCTAAAGCCTTAGAGGGGGCATCAAAAAATCTGCTAGACCCAGAAATTTCTTGTTTTAATCTACAAACAGATTTATCGCCAGCAGGCGACCAAAAAAAAGCAATTGAAGAATTAATTATTCAATTGAAAAATAATCAAAAAAGATGTATCTTATTGGGAGTCACTGGAAGTGGAAAGACCTTTGCTATGGCTCACATAATCGAACAAATGAATTTGCCAACTTTAGTAATGAGTCACAATAAAACGTTAGCTAGACAACTACATCAAGAATTTTCTGGATTATTTCCTAATAACGCTGTAGAGTATTTTGTATCGCATTATGATTATTATCAACCAGAAGCATATTTACCGCAAAGAGACCTTTATATTGATAAGGAACTTTCTATTAATGAAAGAATAGATCAAGAACGTTTTGCAACAGTAGCTAGTCTTGTTTCAAGACCTGATGTTTTAGTTGTCAGTTCAGTATCTTGTATTTACGGATTAAATGCTCCTGAAACATTTCTTAAGCACCATTGTAGGGTCTTTGTAGGGCAGGAAATAGAAGTAATTGATTTAATTAAAGAATTAGTTAATCTGCAATATTCTCGTTCTAATACAGATTTGAGTAGAGGGCAATTTAGAGTTAGGGGTGAAGTATTGGATATTTGGATGCCAAGTAGAGATGATCCCTTAAGAATTAAATTTGACTTTGAGGGCGTTGAAAGTATACAATTATGTGATTCAGTATCTTGGGAAATTTATGAAACTTTAGATGAGGCTTGGATTCATCCAAAAGAGTTCTTTATGACAAGCCCTGAAAGGTTTGAAAGGGCTTTAGAGTCCATAGAATGGGAATTAAAAGAGACGGTAGAAGAATTTAGAAATAATAGTCTTGATGTTGAAGCACAGCGTTTAGAACAGAGAACAAAGTATGATTTAGAAATGCTTAGAGAGATAGGACATTGTTCTGGAGTTGAAAATTATTCTTTACATTTTGATGGTAGGGAAAAAGGAGATCGCCCATATTGCCTTCTTGATTTTTTAGCAGCTTGTGCAAAACAATTTCATGGTGATGAAAAGAAATATCTTGTTTTAATGGATGAAAGTCATGTAACTTTACCCCAAGTAGGAGGGATGTATTTTGGAGATAGAAGTAGAAAATTAAATTTAATTGAGCACGGATTTAGGCTTCCTAGTGCTGCCGATAATAGGCCCTTGAAAATTTCAGAATTTCAAAAGTTAGTTCCTCAGATGCTTTATGTGTCTGCAACACCTGGAGAAAGAGAATTAAGACATTTATGTGAAACTACTAATCAAAAAGTATCTTCAAGTTTAATGCATGTAAAAGGAGGGGGTGGAGTTAATATTCCTGAATTAGAATCTAAAGATCCTAATGCAGAAAGCATGTTCGAAATTTTACAAAAAATTGACGGAATTGCTAGAATGGAAATACGGCCAACAGGTCTTCTAGATCCTGAGATAGAGGTACGGGATACTGAAGGACAAATTCAGGATTTGATGTCAGAGATTAATCATTGCATAGAGCGAAATGAACGAATATTAATTACAGTTCTTACAATTAAATTTGCAGAAGAAGTTTCTGAATATTTACAGAGAATGGGGATTAAATCACATTATTTGCACAGTGAAATAGATACTCTTGAACGTACTGAAATAATTAAACATTTGAGGCATGGAAATATTGATGTGATTGTAGGAATAAATCTCTTAAGGGAGGGTTTGGATATTCCTGAAGTGGGTTTAGTAGCTATTTTTGACGCAGATAAACAGGGCTTTTTACGTAATGAACGAAGTTTATTACAAACTATTGGTAGAGCGTCTAGGAATGAAAATGGTCGAGTTTTAATGTATGCAAATAAGATGTCTCCATCAATGAAAGCTGCAATTACTCAAACAGTTGAAAGAAGACAAAGACAACATGACTATAATCTAAAAAATAATATTAAGCCTAAAACAATTAAAAAAGCGTTACCAATTCTCGGCGAAGACACTCAAGACATACTTACTGGAACAGTACAAGGTTCTAAAAAAGGCGGGCGAAGATTAGTAGGTAAAAAGGGAACAAATAAGCAATCTGATTTTATTAATAAATTTAAATTAGGGGCTGGAAAATTTGCATCTCAACAACTCAAATCAAAG
>MDSZ01163282.1_pt1 | contig 11416 bp, 11 predicted proteins | sample 811201 | NCBI WGS metagenome assembly MDSZ01 (sample SAMN05326647, study PRJNA326480) | marine metagenome | isolation source: seawater | place: Indian Ocean: North | collected 2010 | reverse complement strand
TCTTCGATCGTGCGTTCGATACGACTGCCGGTGACGACGATCCTGTTCTGCGTCGGATCCGTCGCGAGCGTCGACTGATCAATGACCACCGTGGCATCCTGCGCCGAAGCCTGCCCACCCATGCACAATGCGAGCGCAAGCGCCGATGTGCTTACAGCTACCGTATGCGATCGTTTCATCTTACTATACTCCCTGTCCGACATTCATTGGCCAGCCCCGAACGGAACCCGTCGCTGGTTCCGTCCGAACAAGACTGACCAAAACCCTGAACCTCATCTAATTCCGAAAAAGCGGAAGGTGATGCAGAAAACGCAAGACGCTCAAATTGAAAGATAATATCCCGACAATGCGGCTCGGAGTGGGTGAAAATACGCTACCTGCGACAAATTTGTCATAATATGTCTCCGGCATTGATAAGCGCCAGGTCTTCGGCCTGCGCAGGCGTGGCGCCGTTACCATATTCGTCGATCGACACGCAGGCGCCGGTTTTTATGGCTAGCGCCCGCGCAAAAGCGTCATCCTCGAAATGCAGCGCCGTGCCGTCTTCGAGGGCATAGGCCGGATAGGTCGCATCCGCGCCACCAAGGTGCCTTTCCAGCGCCTCGCCGCGATCGCTGCGCGCGTCGGAATGGACCGAGATCGTTCCCTTGAGCAGGCCTATCCCGCGTATCGCTTCGATCCGTGTTTTGACCGAATCCGTCATTCCCCATTCGAACATGATGTTCGCGCCCGCACTCGCCCCCGACAGCACTACCCCCCTCTCATAGGCGCGCCTCAATGCGTCGTCGGCAGACCATTCGCGAAGCAAAGTGCGGAGATTCCGCGTCGAACCGCCATCGACATATACTGCATCTGCGCCTTTGAAGAACGTGTCCGGATTGTCGTCCTCGAGCGCGAAGAGATTGAGATGGCGTGGGTCGAAACCGGCGCGCCTGCCGAGGTCGCAAAACTTGCTGACCTTCTCCGATGAGTCGCCGTTCGCCGCGCCGACATGGACGATGACCGGGCGTTCCTTGCCTGTAAGCCCGACGAGATAGCGGGCAAGACAGGGTGGATCCGGCGGTTCCACAAAGAACGCGGACGAGTTGCTCATCGCCAGGATCTGTTTGCGTTTCTGCATAATGGTTCGTCAGCCTATCCGCCGATCATGCCCATCAACTCGGCTGTCAGGATCTCCGCGTAGGTACCCAAGGCATACCCAAGCACCACCAGCAGGACACCGACCGCGGTGGTGAAGAACACCATGATGAGCGCCTTCGGCCCGAGACCGAGGGTCACGCTGTCGTCGGTTATCATGGCGCGGTCCCATCGCTGCCGCTGTCTTCGGTGCGGGGATCGATTGCCGGAAGGTCCGCTTCGTAGGCGTCCCGTCCAAGGTGCTCCGCATACCACGCAAGTTCGCGATTGATCTTGAACAGCTTATGCGACGGTTGCCGGAAATTGTGCGGTTCGCCCTTACCCAGATAGAGCGCGGTCGGTGTTCCCGTGTCACGCACTGCACGAAACATCAGGATCGCCTGGGTAGGGGGTACGCGCTCGTCATCTCCGCCGCTCCAGAACAATGTCGGCGTGCGGACTTTCCAGGCGTCGAACACCGGCGATTGCGAACGGTAGGATGGCAGCGGGGCGTTTTCCTGCCAGGGCGTCCCGCCGAACCAGGGTATCCTGCCCGACCTGCGGTCGCTCTCGCCGAACAGCGAAACCCAGTCGGCAACGCCGGCACCGGACGAGGCCGCCACGAAACGATGGGTCATGGTGATCAAGCGGTTGGTCATGTGACCGCCCGCGCTCCACCCCATCTTGATCAGGCGGTCCGCGTCCGCGATCTCGTTCGCGACCAATGCGTCCACTCCGCTCAGCACGTCGGTATGCGCATTGCGGAAGTAATTCCCGACCATTGCACGCATGAATGCATCGCCATAGCCAGTGCCGCCCCGATGGTTGGGCAGGAAAACGGCGTAACCTTGCCCGGCGAGCACCGGCACATAACGCGATGCATTCCAGCTTCCGAACTGCGCCGAAGAGCGCGGGCCGCCATGGGTGATTGTCACCAGGGGGTAGCGTTGGCCCGTTTGGTATCCGACCGGATACACCAACAGTCCCTCGAGCTTTTGTCCGTCGGCGGCCGACCACGTGAACGCCCGCTGTTTCGGTAGCGTAACCTCACTGAGCGCAGTCGAGTAGATTGCAGACCTTTGCCGCAAGACGCCTGTCCGCGGGTCGATCTCATGGATTTCACCCGGGCTGTGCTCGTTGGCGAAGCGCCCGAAATGCCGCCCACTCTCCGAGTCATAGGTCCAATCGCTCAGCGAGTGATCGCCGAAGGTTACTTGAGTCAGTGCGCCATCCCGGACGCGCACGCGATAGAGCTGTGACCGCAGGCCACTGTTGCCCACCACCCACATCGACTCCCCTGACCGGTCCCACTCGAAGTCCTGCACTTCGAGCGGCTCATGCGGAAACAGCAGGCGAGGCGCCTCCTCGCCAACCGCCTGCACAAACAGATTGTCTTCGTAATAGGGCTCGCCCCCCGCATTGACGGAGGCGATGTAAGCGAACGTCTCGCCATCGGGCGCGAGACGGGCGCCGTTTTCCCGGATACGGTTGTCGGTCAGCTGGCGCGATTCGCCGCTGCGCAAGTCGACCCGCCAAAGTTCGGCTGCATCGCGGTCTTCCGCTACAGGGTCGAACCGCTGGCGCACGATCAGGTAGCGGCCATTTTCGGAAAGCGAATAGCCCTCGATCAAGCCGGCGCTCGCGAAAACCACGCTGGTTTCGCCGCTCGTCATGTCGACCCGGTAGAGCGCGTCGGCATCGGCGCTCCCGAAGGGTTCGATGCTCCATTCGTTTGCCGCGTCGTCCTCGGCCTCGGCATCGCTTTCGTAGATCAGCGCGCTCCCGTCGGGCAGCCAGCTCACCTGACGGACACCACCTGGATGATTGGTGACCTGCGATGCTTCGCCCGTTTCCGGGTCGAAGAAATGGATTTGGTCACCACCCTCCTCCTCGACTTCGGCAACGACGACGAATTGATGCGATCGGGGGCGCCAAATCGCTTCGGTCTCCGGGCTTTCGGGCAGATTGTTCAGCGCCGTCCGGGCACATCCGTCATCTCCGCAGCGCAGGATTCGGAGCGTCTCGACCGTCTCGTCCTCGGCCCAGTCGGGCGCCGAGAGGACATAGCTCAGATAGCGACCGTCGTGTGACGCCGATACGCTCGCCACGCGTGGCAGTTCAAGGAATTCGACCGGATCCAGACTGTTGTCGCCCTGCGTCGCGTCCTGAGCGTAGGTCTGAATCGGCATGGCCATCGCCGACATCGAAAGGACCGTCAACGAGCCGCGAATTGCCGAAAATTTCCCCATTTGCCCCCTCCGTTTAGGTGCGGCGCCAATCCGCCGAGCCGGTCCGAACGAGGCAGCAAATTGAAATAGACTTCCAGTTCCGATTTCGTTACCTTCAATGCGAAAAATGCAAGATCATGAAAGGCAAGGGCTTTGGAGCTAAAATGGCTGGAAGACCTGGCCGCGGTTGCGCGAATTGGCCACTTCGCCAGAGCTGCGGAAGCGCGCTACGTTACCCAATCCGCACTCAGTCGGCGCATCAAGGCACTCGAGGCCTGGGCGGGTGCGGAACTGGTCGACCGGACCGAGCATCCGATCCGCCTGACTGCCGCCGGAACCGAATTCATGAGCAGCGCAAGCGCGATCATAAAACAGGCAAGCGAGGCGCAGGCTGCGGCAGCCAATTATGCCCGTATCAGCGAGCGCGGCATAACGATCGCCTGCCTGCACACGCTGGCGCTGAACTTCCTTCCACGCCTGGTCGCAGAGCTTCACCGCAAGGTCTCTCCCTTCGAAGCAGCCATCGTTCCGGAAACGCGTACCATCGAGGAATATCTCTACGCCTTGCGCAACGGCACGTGCGACTTCTTCATCTGCTACAATCACGCGGCCATTCCCTTCAATGTCGATGTCGACGATTATCCGCGGCTGGTTATCTCGCGCGACCGCGTCCTGCCCTATGGCAATGCGGCGAAGTTCGCCGACATTCTCGAACCCGATAACGAAAGGCCGATACCGCTGCTGGAATATGGTCCGACCTCGATCATGGCGCGAGTGTTGCGAAACGTGCTCAGCGGTGCCGAGTTTGAGCGTCGATTACGGACTGTTTACCGAGCCACTCTAGCCGAAAGCCTGGCCACGGCTGCGCGCGAAGGCCTAGGCATAGCCTGGTTGCCGGAATCGATCGCGGAGCACATTCGCGGGGACACGGCTCTCGATCCGATTTCGCACGACTATACGGCCGAGCTCGAAATCATGATCTTCGGCTCGCGCCACAATAAGCGCCCGGTCGTGCGGCGTATTTGGGAATCTCTTGAGGCAGAATAGCGAGCCGGGAGCTGTCTGCCGTGACACCATTCAGCATCCAGGAATCTGCGACGAGCCCCCAACTAGCGGAGTCACTGTGTCCTGCGCGAACGAGGAAATTCTGAGCAATTTGCGCAGGCGGAAACCGAGCGAAGGGCGAATATCCATCAGATCTTCAAATCACGGGGTTTTTGGATGGCGGTGGTGGCAGGGCTTGAATCGAACCGCGAAAATAACGCTTTGAAATCAATTCTGTCTTTGAGATCGGCGCGAATGCTCCCCCACACTCTCCCCCACACTTTTGTTCATATAAGGGTAGTTCGGTTCAGCTTTTAAGCTTTGAAGCTGAATTTTTCGGCGTTTGGTAGAGCGCCTTTTCTACATATCCCGGCCCGTTCGAAACGCCAAGAAACGCTCCTCAGAAGCGGTTCTTTGCTGTTGCGCACCAACGTTTCATCACGTGGGAGTGGGTCGATGAGCGCCCATCCCCATTTCTTGGTATTGACGTATGCGGATGACGCTGAATCACTGTGCGCTATGAGCGAGTATTGCGGATGAATGATGGTCAGCAGGTGCAACCATTCCAGCAGCTTGCTAGGAACTGAGTGATGAAGACCGACCTCGATCATCTGCCGCCGCAAAAGCAGCGCGAACTGGAACGCGTGTTGCAGCTGATCTTCGAGGAGTTCGATGACGCCTTTGCGCTCGCCAGGCACGAATGGAAGAAGGCCGGGCGCATCCTCAAGGTAATTCTCTACGGAAGTTATGCTCGCGGCACCTGGGTCGATGAACCGCATACGGCCAAAGGCTACCAGTCGGACTATGACCTTCTGATCATCGTCAACGACAAGCGGCTGGTTGATCGGGTCAAGTACTGGTCGAAGCTCGATGACCGGCTGATGCGCGAATACGGCGTTACGAAGTCGCTCAAGACACCGGTCAATTTTATCGTCCATACTCTGCAGGAAGTGAACGACGGGCTCGCGCACGGCCGCTACTTCTTCATGGACGTGAAGCAGGACGGGGTGGCGCTCTACCAGTCCGACGACACCGAGCTCCATACGCCGAAACCAAAGACGCCGGAGCAAGCACTTGCGATGGCGAAGGAGTATTTCGAGGACTGGCTACCAAGCGCTCAGAGTTTCATGCGCGGATACGGCCACGCCGTTAACGATGGAGATCTGAAGAAGGCTGCCTTCGATTTGCACCAAGCTTGCGAGCGCCTCTACCATACAGTCTTACTGGTCTGCACTTTCTACACCCCCCACGTGCACAATCTCGGCTTCCTGCGCACCCAAGCCGAACGCATAGATGCACGCCTTACATTCGTCTGGCCACGTGACACCAAACGCGATCGCGCGCGCTTCGAAAAACTCAAGGAAGCCTACGTCAAGGCGCGCTACTCGAAGCACTACCGCATCACCAAGGAAGAGCTCGAATGGCTCGGCCAACAGGTCGAGGAGCTTGGCCGAGTGGTTCACGAGGTGTGTTCCGAGCGGCTTGAAAAGCTCAAGGCCGAGGCAAAGGCGAAACCCGACAAGGAATAAACAGCGATACGCTGCGGTCTAGATTCTAGAACATTTGGACAGGCCACTTCTGACACTGGACCCACATCCCATGTTTCCGTCGCGACGCTATTTCCGACCTTCAAAGTCGGGGAACAGCGGCAAAGTCTTCTCGACCAGATCGGAATCCCTTGCCTCTCGCATGATCTCGTAAGGCCGAAGCGCTGCCACAATCCGCGCAGTCAGCGTTTCGACTGCAACCCGCCGGTTGAGCGCTCTCGTTGCGGAAAACACGTCGCGGATGGCGTACGCCTTAGCCGTCACCAGCGCGATCTTAATAGCTTGTGCCAGTTCATCATCATTGGCTCGAATCATCATTCTGACATCTAGAACATAAGGGGAACTTTGTGCCAACCGGAATTTGTTGGTCTGCGAGAGATTGACACTCCAACGCGCTCCCGGCAGCGCTTTCCCGATGTGCAATCTCTACCGAATGACCAAGACGCACGACGAGGTCGCGCGCTGGTTCAGCGCGATCGATAAGCTTGGCAACGCCAATTTCGGAGAGGAAGTGTTTCCGGGATATCCGGGCGCGGTCATCGCCGATGGCAAACTCATGCAGATGACATGGGGCTTTCCGCTGACGCTGAAGAGCAAGCGAACCGGTGAGGCGCTCAAGCCAAAGCCGGTCAACAATGCGCGCACCGACAAGCTCGACAGCTATATGTGGCGATACAGCTTTGAAGAACGGCGCTGCCTCATTCCGCTGACGGCCTGGGCCGAAGCCGAAGGCAAGCCGGGCAGCAAAACGCGGACCTGGCTTAGCCGTCCCGATGCCGAGTTGTTTGCAACTGCGGGGCTATGGCGCAACAGCGACGAATGGGGTCTGGTCTACACAATGGTGATGACCGACAGTGCGGGCCGTGCTGCAGAATGTCACGCGCGCATGCCGGTTCTGTTGGCACAAGATGACTGGTCACAATGGACCGATGGCACGCCAACCGAAGCGCGCCGTCTTTGCAAGCCGTGGACCGATGAACTCGCAATCGAACGCACGGATCAGCGTTGGTAGCGGCATTAGCGCGATACGTTCGCAACGCCATGCGGACATCGCGAACCTTGCAACCAGAAGGAAAAGGGAATGCAGATATCATGCACGCGATCTGCAAGCGTGTTGCTAGGGAGCGGGGAAAACAGATGGGTCCGTACGCATATGATTTTAGGTGAGGAAACGAGGGCGAGATAAAAGAGCCGCCGTCGGTCGGGTTGCAGGTGGTTGGTTTTGTTGAGTAATCTGCGACGGCACGCGAAACAGCCCGGCGGCGGCGTGCAGAGAATTCCCTTTCATTTCAATCGATTTAGCGACGGCGCTTGGCCGCATAGCACACTAAGCGGTCATGAAATGCGGAAGAGAGCTGGTCCTCGCTCGTTCGCTAGGATGTGTGCGGATGCATTCCGCTCAGACATTTTCGGGCATCGGCGCAATGGCGTAAAGACGATAAGCCTAGCGTGGCAACGTCATGTGGCGCGATCTGGCCAGGTCGCCGATAATCTATTTCGATGGCGGGCCTGACCTGCTCCCCCCATGTCCCCTAGGTCGGTCCGTCATCACCCCAAAGATGGAAGGACCGACCGGCATGTCGATATCAGGCGCGAACGACCAGCGAGCGAGCGAACAAGGCCTGGCAAATATCGAGCCGATCGCAATGCGCGTACCCGAAGCCTGCCGCTATCTCGGGATCGGTCGCAGCACACTTTACGTGCTCATCGGCCAAGGCGAGCTTGAGTACATCAAGCTGGGCAGTTCGACGCTGGTGCTGACCGCAAGTCTCAAGAGCCTGGTGGAGAGAAGGCGCGTTGCGCGGGATCGGGCCGAAAGCTCACCTACATGAATATGCACCCCGACCTCGCTCACGCGATCGTCCTGGCCGCGCTCACGAAGGCTCCGGATGGCACGAAGCGCAGACTAATCTCGAAAGTGCCCGAGCGTCGCGAGCAAGCCGAAGACGTCATCGCAGCTAGCATCGTGGTGGCGCTCGCACAGAGGCAATGACGGTCTTTTCGTATGGCGAAGCGCGTCCGCTTCGCGCCCCAACTACCGACATTTAAACAGTTGGAGTCGTTGCTCAAAAGCCGATGTTCACTTAGCTCAATGTTTTCAACATCCACTTCATTCCAGGTTTCAGGCCACCGCGACTTCTAAAAAGCGGCAACAACTCTACGCCGACGACGGCGGTCGGCCGCGGTGTTATACGTGCGTTTCTTCATGATCGACGCTACGCGTCGTTTGATCCGCTTATCACAAACCTTCGTTCCTACGACCTTGCGAACGAAAGATGCGCACTTTCTTTTGGAATGCTCTTGGGGATTTTGTGTCTCGCGAAACAGCATCTTTGTTGTCCATCACGTCGATCCTACATAAGTTAGCCGACGAGCCTTTGACACAATGAAGTGCAATGGCTAACCAATTAGAACAAATGGGGTCCAAATTGAAAACAGAACTCTTTCTGAAGGGCCGTTTACGGCACGATCTCAGTCTAGAGGAGAAGCGTGCTCTAGAAGATTCCGTTGTTGACGTAGTAACATTGAAACCTCGCACCACACTGGTCGAACGTGGTGAGCGAATCGAGAATTCCTTTTACATCATCGAGGGCACGATGATGAGGCATTTGGATGATCAGCGTGGCGAGCGGCAGTTGGTTGGTCTTAACGTGGTTGGCGATTTCGTTGACCTCCATGGCTTCCCGATGAAGCGTCTCGATCACAACGTCGCATCTTTGGATCGGGTCACGCTTGCGAAGGTTCCTCACAAAGCCATCGCCGAACTGGTTGACCGGTTTCCTCATCTTGCCCGCGCGATGTGGTTCTCCACACTGCTCGATGCAGCCATGCACCGCGAGTGGATCTTTCGCCTCGGACGTCTCAACGCCGAAGGTCGCATCGCCCATCTCGTCTCCGAGATCATCGAAAGGTTGAAGTTCGTCGGACGCTACGATGGCACGAACCTTCCCGTGCCCCTGCTGCAACGGGACTACGCGGAGGCCTGCGGCATAACGTCCGTCCATGCGAACCGCAGTTTTCGCAATCTGCGCGAGCGGGGTATTCTCGACCCGCAAGGCGATGGCAAGATAGCGATATTAGACGAGCGGGCCCTCAACAAGCTTGGCGAGTTCGACGGCGATTATCTTTATGGCGACGGTGATCTGGCGCTGGAGTCCCTGGACGACCGGTGACCTAGGATTCCTGGTAGAGGTTCGTGACCTCGCTCGCCATCCGTTCGACTGAGTACTTTTCCTCGAACACCCGTCGAACGGTCGATGGTGACAGTTCTCGCACCTCCGGCAGGCGAGCGACCGCTTCCCCCATGGAATTCACGACGATCCCGGTGGTCCCATCGCTCACGACCTCCCCCGCGCTGCCCTGATCCCAAGCGATGACTGGGACCCCGCAGGCCATGGCCTCGATCATCACCAGACCGAACGGCTCGGGCCAGTCGATCGGGAATACCAAGGCGATAGCCTTGTCGAAGAAGGCCTGCTTCTCGCTGTCCGTCAGGCTCCCGACATGGCGTATGTCGTCATCGAGATACGGCTCCACGACTTTGCGGAAGTAGTCTGGATTGCCGACGTCGACCGGGCCAGCCAGCTCTAGAGGAAGACCCACCCGTTGCGCGAGTTCGATGGCGCGGTCCGGTCTTTTCTGGTCGGTCATTCTACCGATGAAGACCAGGCGGTCACGTCTGGCATCGGTCAGTTTATATCGGTCGACGGGAATGCCATGGTGGACGGTACCGGCAAGATTGCCCTTCGGAACATCGGCCGCTTGACGACGGGAAATCGCAATTACCCGCTCATGTGGGAACCGTTCGAAGTGGCGGATGTGATCGGCTTCATCGGCACGCCAGTGTATCGTCCTGAAGGTGGGGACATTTAGGCCAGCGCATACGCCGCTTGCGTGGGCCGACCCATGCAGATGAACCACATCGAAGTCCCGCGCGTGCCGGACTAGGTCACTGAGCTGCTCGGCTTCTAGCTCGGCAGGGAAACCTGGAGGCAATTCGCCTCGCTCGGCAGCGAGAGCCGTCAGCGAGCGATACTCGCCCAGCACCCGGACCCCCGGAAGCCTGCTATCGGCAGGACCGAACACCGTAACGTCGTGGCCTCGCCGAGATTGCGCCGTCGCGAGATCCGCGACCACGCGCTCGGTTCCCCCGTAAGTCTCGGGCGGGACGGGATAAATTACCGGAGAAACGTGGGCGATCCGCATCGAGCTAACATAGATTGCGTGCTATTTCAGGAACTTAGAACCTATAGAGGAATCCATTGTGGTGGAAAGGGTAATAATCCATGTTCATCTGCCACGTTGCCTTGCAAGGCTGCCTGACCTTGCGAGACGTTCCTTACGGACTGACCGCCGACACGGGTGGTCACATCAAGTATCTTCTAGAACTCGCGGAGACCAGTGCGAAGGACCCGGCGGTCGAACGCATCGATCTGGTTACGCGCGGCTTCGTCGATCCAAAACTCGGAGCGCAATACGAACCAGATGTAGGTGAGATGAGCGGCAAGCTTCGACTTGTTCGCCTCGACGACGGAGAAGCGTCCTATCTTCCGAAGGAGGAGCTTCACGAACGACACGACCCTTTGTGCGATGCGTTTCTCGCATACTTGGAGAACCTGGATCGGCTTCCCGACCTGATCCATGCCCATTACGCCGACGCGGGTGTGCTCGCGCGAAGCGCCAAGGAGATGCTTGGAATTCCCTATGTCTTCACGGGTCATTCGTTGGGCGCGGTCAAACGTCAAGCGAACGGTGGTGGCGACAAAGAGCTGGAGCGGCGCATCGCGATCGAGGAGAATGCACTCGCGAAGGCAGACGCCGTCATCGCCAGCTCGAGAGACGAGGCGGAGGCGCAATACGCACATTATCGCTCCATCGAGGCTGGTCGCATTCGCGTGATCCCACCCGGTTGCGAACTCGACCGTTTTGAAGGTGCAGCGCCCTCCACAAAGGTGCAGCAGGATGTCGAGCGTTTCCTGCGGGAACCGTCGAAACCGATCATCCTCGCGATTGCACGTCCAGTTCGGAAGAAGAACCTGCTAGGACTGGTCGAGGCCTACGCCGGCGATCCTGAACTGCAGGAGAGGGCAAATCTGGTGGTCGTGGCTGGCTGCCGCGACAAACTCAGCCGACTCGAACCCGAATGCCGGGAAGTCTGCGAGGAATTGATCCGTGCCGTCGATGCGTACGATCTATATGGGAAGGTTGCCTATCCCAAGTCGCATGACCCCGACGACATTCCCGCCTACTATGCCTTGGCCCGTGAGAGCGGCGGTGTGTTCGTCAATCCGGCTCTGAACGAGCCATTCGGACTGACGTTGCTGGAAGCGGCTGCCGCTCGCCTGCCAGTCGTGGCAACGGACAGCGGCGGGCCGAACGACATCGTCGAGCGTTGCAAGAACGGACTACTCGTCTGTCCCCGGGATTTGCAGGCAATCGCGCAGGCCTGCAAGGAGACCATATGCGATCGACGCACTTGGA
>MDSZ01077075.1_pt1 | contig 11416 bp, 10 predicted proteins | sample 811201 | NCBI WGS metagenome assembly MDSZ01 (sample SAMN05326647, study PRJNA326480) | marine metagenome | isolation source: seawater | place: Indian Ocean: North | collected 2010 | reverse complement strand
ATTTTAGTGATTATCACCCACTCAAGTTTAGATACTATGAATTTTTAAGACCAATGGTTACAAAGAAACCAAAAAAATTTTTTGGGCACTTAAAAAAAAATATTAAAATTTTAAATTGGAGAGAAAAAAACAAAAAAAAATTAAATTTATTTTCTAATAATATTTCAAGTGATAATGAGTATTCTGTTTATGGAAGTGATGAAATTTGGAATTTTTTAAATCCTTATTATGGATTTTCTGATTATTTTTTTGGAAAAGATGATAATAAAAAAAAAATTGCATATGCAGTAAGCATTGGAAAAGCAACATACGAAGATTTAGATGAAAAGCAAAAATCAATAATTGAAGAGCATTTAAAAAGTTTTTATTCAATTTCCGTTCGAGATGATAATACCGCAAGTTTTGTAAATAAATTAATAGGGGTAAATCCAGAAATAGTGGTTGATCCAACTTTATTAGATAGTTCACATATATTTAGTAATGATAACCTAACTTTCAAAAAAGATTATATTTTAGTTTACGGTTCAAATTTTACAGAAGAAGAAAAAAAAAAAATACTTGATTTTTCAAAAAAAAAACAAATTGAGTTAGTATCTGTCGGTTATTTTAATTCGTGGATTTCAAATAATAAGTTAGGATTAAACCCATCAGAATTTTTTGAATACATTAAAAAATCTAAATTTGTTTTTACATCGATGTTTCATGGTATCATATTATCAATTAAATCTAATACCAATTTTTGGTATACTTTAGATCCAATCAGGAAATATAAAGTAAAGTATATAATTTCTAAATTTAATTTGAATAATAGATTAATTCTTGAAATGAATAATCATGATGAAAAAATCGATTTTGATAAAATAAATTTTTCCCTTAAAGAATGGGTTTATAAAAGCCAAAATTTTTTAAAAAATTCTTTTAATTTAAAAACTTAAAATAATGAAAATAGTTTTTACAAATTCAATTTTTTTTTTACAAAAGAAAGGAGGAATTTCTAGATATTTTGTTAATTTATCAAAAGAATTAAATAAATTAAATGTTAAACAAAAAATTATTGCACCTATAAGTAAAAATTATTATTTAAAAGATTTAAGAAAAAATAATCTTTCTTTTTTTATAAAAAAATACCCAATTAATTTTTTTTTTAAAAAAATTAATTATTATTTATTCAAATATTATTTAAGAAAAGAAAACCCAGATATTGTACATGAAACTTATTATAATCGCGAAAACTTAAGTATTCTAAAAAAAAAATTAAGAATAATAACTGTTTATGATTTGGTCCACGAAAAATTTTCAAGCTTATATAAAAAAGAAAAAAAACAGGAAAAATTTGGAATATTGAAAAATGTAGATCATTTCATATGTATATCAAAGACAACACAAACTGACTTTGTAAATTATTACAAAATACCAAAAAAGAAAACTTCTGTAATTTATTTAGGTTGTGACCATCTTAAAAAAAATAAAATTAAAAATTTGAATTTAGAATTACCAAAAAAATTTTTATTGTACGTAGGTTCTAGAGATGGATACAAAAATTTTGAAATATTAGTGAAAGCAATAAATTTATTAAAAAAAAATTATGAGCTAAAAGTCGTATGTTTTGGTGGTGGTAATTTTACTAAACTTGAAATTGAAAAATACAATTTTGAAAATAATTTTATTAATATTCAAGGAGGTGATGATTTACTCTATTTTTTATACACAAAAGCTTTAGCTTTAACTAACACATCTAAATATGAAGGATTTGGAATTACAAACGTCGAAGCCATGCGCATTGGATGTCCAGTTATATCTTCTGACAACAAGACCTTGAAAGAGATAGGTTCTAATGCGTGTTTATACTTTAAAAATAATAACTATAGAGATTTAGCAAAAAAATTGAAGATTTTTTTATATAAAGAAAAAATTAGAAAACAATTTATTAAAAAAGGCCACATAAGATCAAAAGTTTTTACCTGGAAAAATTGTGCCAAAAAAACAAAAAAATTATATCAAATTTTGTCTGGCTCAATTATTACTTAATTATTTTAAATAAATCTTTTACAGCATCAAGATGCGTTTTTTTTAATTTCCATTTCAAAATTTTTTTTGCTTTTGAGTTGTTACCAATAATAGATTTATTATTTAAAGTTTTAATTTTTTGTGATTTAAATTTAGGAAAATAATACTCAATCGTGTTATTTATATAAGATCTTTTACCAGAACTTAATATTAGTTTATCGGGATTTATATCTTTTTTTATTAAGAGATAGATTGCTTCACATATGTCATCAGCATGAGAAAAATCTCCATTTATATTATTTTTATAAATTTGTTTTATAAATTTAAAATTCTTATTTTTTATTGATTTAATAAGTCTTGGAAGTAAAAATCTTTTATTTCTAAAAATTGAGTCATGATTAAATAAAATTAAAACTGTTGCATTTAATTTCTCTCTTTTTTTATGTTTTAATAAATAATTAGATGTATCAATTCTAAATTTTGAATAAAAATCAGTTATTTTAATTTTTGAATTTTCTGTTATTTTTTTTAAGGTTTTTTTGTATATCATTGAAGAACTTGCAAAAATAAATCTTGATTTAGTTTTAGAGCTAAAATCAATCAACAATTTTGAAAAATTTAAATTATCAAGATAATCGAGTTTTTTAAATTTTTTATTAAATGATGGATTTGTTGACCCTAAGTGTAAAATTATATCAGGTTTAATACTAAATAATATTTTTTGAATACCTTTAAGTGATTTATCTTTTATATTATGAATCTCAACATCTCTTATCTTTTTTATTTTTTTATTTGAAAAACCAATTATTTTAAATTTTTTTTTATCAATTTTATTTGAAAGGATTTTGCCATCCTGACCTGCAATTCCTGTTATAATGATTTTTTTCATTATTTTAATTTTAATTAACCTTCAATTAAACTATTATAAAATAAATGAAAATAAAAAATTGTAGATCATGTGAAAGTAGTTCCCTTAAAGATCTATACTCTTTAGGTTCTCAATATTTTACAGGAATATTTCCAAAATCAAAAAATGAAAAAATTCCAAAAGGTAGTTTGGAAATGGTTATTTGCAACAAATGTAAGTTACTCCAACTAAAAAATTCTTTTGATGTAGATATTATGTATGGTGATAATTATGGATATTTATCATCATTAAACCCTCACATGGTTAAACATCTTAAAATAAAAGCTCAAAAATTGAAAAAAATTTCAGGTTTAAAACATAAAGATATTGTGATCGACATTGGTAGCAATGATGGAACATCATTATCAAATTATAATAATTCAAATATACTAATTGGAATTGACCCAACAATCAAAAAATTAGGTAAATTTTACAGAAAAGATATAATTAAAATTCCTGAATTTTTTAGTGAGCTCGTTTTAAAAAAATTTCTTAAAAACAAGAAAGCGAAAATTATTACATCAATTTCAATGTTTTATGACCTTCCAAGACCCATTCAATTTGCTAAAGATATATATAAGTGTTTAGCAGATGATGGAATTTGGCATTTAGAACAAAGCTATATGCCATCAATGATCAAAAATGTATCTTATGACACAATATGTCATGAACATTTAGAGTATTATTCTTTACAAACAATAAAATATATTTTTGATATCGTTGGTTTTAAAATAATTGATCTAGAATTTAATGATATTAATGGTGGAAGCTTTTCTATAACTGTTGCTAAGAAAAAATCAAAATTTTTAGAATATTCTAGAATAGTAAATTGGCTTTTAGAAAAAGAAGAAATATTAAATTATAATTCTCCATCAACCCATTTAAATTTTTATGAAAGTGTAAAAAAACACAAAAAACTTCTACGAGATCTAATCTTAAACCTCAATGATATGAAGAAAAAAGTGATTGGCTATGGAGCCTCAACTAAAGGTAATGTTATATTACAATTTTGTAATATTGGTAAAAAAGATTTAAAGTTTATAGCTGATGTAAATATAGATAAAAAAAATAAATACACACCTGGAAGTTTAATAAAAATTACTGATGAAAAAGCTATTCAACAATATAAACCAGATTATATGTTAGTTTTACCCTGGCATTTTAAAAATTTTATTTTATTAAAAGAAAAAAAATATTTAAATAACGGTGGTAAAATTATATTTCCTTTACCTGATATCGAAATAGTTTAGTATTTTGTTTTATTAAATGAAATTTTAAAAATATAAGCTAAAGCAAACAAAATATCTGTAATTTTCATTTTTGATGACCCAATACTTCTGTAAGGAAGTTTTATAGGAATTTCATGAATAGAATATTTTTTTTTAAACAAAATAAAAATACTTTCCCAAAAGAAAGAATAACCATCATCTTTAGCAGCTAGGATATCTCTATAATTAATTTCCTCTAAATTATAACAACGAAAAGCTCCTGAAGCATCGATTTTTACACCTAATAAAAACTTAATTATTAGATGTCTAATATTAGTTAAAATAATTCTAAACAAAGGCCAACTTCTAAGAGAGTTCTTATTTGAAAATCTTGTGGTGGTAATTAAATCATAATTTCGAATTAATTTTATGAATTTTTTTATGTATATGGGGTCATGGGTGCCATCTGAGTCCATAGTAACTAAAATTTCAAATTTATTTTTTATAGCATATTTAATTCCATATTTGTGTGCCGAACCAATGCCTAACTTTCTATTTCTTAATTTAAGTTTTATAAATCTATATTTTTTTGCAAATTTTAACACTTCTTTAGCTGTACCATCTGGAGAGTTATCATCGATAACTAATATTTCAAATTTTGATTTAAATAATTTTATTAATTTATTTAGAAGTATAACAATATTTGTTTTTTCATTATACGTAGGTACAACTATCAGTTTTTTCATTTCAATCTTAAATCCTACTAATTTTTTTTTTTACAATATATTCAGCAATGAATTGAATACCGCTTCCAAAAAAAATTGAAAAATATATCAACACAGGGGTAAAGTATCTATTATTTCCATGCCAAGATAAAATTAAGAAGAAGTACAAGGAGGAGATAATAATGAAAAAAAGCAACTTTTTGTCTTTCATTTTAATTAGATTTATCAAACCGAGCAGACAAATAAGATAAATTAAAAAACTATATATAATTCGGTAGGGTATGAGTTTCTTGTGTAAATCACTTTTATAATAAAATTTTCCAGAAAGAAATTTATGATCTGAATAGACATGAAAAGGGTTTAACAATGAAAAAGATAAAGATCTTTCTACTAAAAATTTAAAAGATTTTATTGGGTTCGATAATATTATTTTTTTTGCTCTATGATTTAAATATTCACATACTTCTAAATATTCAGTATTATTGCTTTTTTTGTCAAATTTTTCGCAAAATGAAAATGAGTATTTCCTGTAACCATCATTTCTTAGTTCACTAAAATTAATATCAATATTTTTATTTTTTATAAATTCAATAGTTTTTTCTGTTTCTTCCAAAATTTCTTTATCACTCATTATAGTTGTTGCAACATATGCGTGAAGAACTGATTTAGTTTCTTTGGGAACTATAAAAAATTTTCCAGTTTTTTTATAATTATGATATCCAACTATGTTTATTAATAAGAAAAAACCCAATAAAAGAAAAATTATTTTCTTAAAAAAGTTAAATTTATTTAGGTAATAAAAATAAATTATAATTGGCACAATATAGTAAAAACCATTTGTTCTTTGTAGCGCCAAAAGTGCCAAAAGTATTCCAATTATAAAAAGTTTAGAATTTGAGAAATTATTATTTAAGACAAAACCCATGATTAATATTTGAATTGAAAAAAAAATAGATTCCGACCAAAATGCTCCCTGATACTGAAAAAGAGTTGGCTCGAAGCACAAAAAAAGTATTGTAAAATTTAACACCTTATAATTAAATTTATTTTTTAATTGAAAATATAAAAAAATTATACTTAAGTAATAAAATATAATTTGAAAATAAAGAAAACTTTTGTGTACGCCTATTTTGATTTCTTTTTTTTTGGGATCTTCATATAAATTATAATCAAATAATAGATAATAAATAGCAATAATTCTTGGGTATAAATATTTAGTGAAATTATTTCTTCCTGTTTCAAAATATTCAATATTATCTTTTATTTGCTCTTTAATTTCAAAACCATGTGAAAAATATCTCAATACATCATTTTTAATCATTAAATGTACTGACTCACCATTTGATGATTTTACATTTTTGTCAAAATTCTTAATATTTAAATTTGCATAAATCAATGAGAGCAAGAAAGATGTAACTATTAAAATTAAAAAAAAATTATATTTTTTTTTTATCATCATAATAAAATTTATCTTTTAAAAATTAAATAAATTAAGTTCTTAAGGGTTCTAAAAATTTCTATTTTAGGGATTTTTGATTTTCCAAATTTTCTATCTTTAAATATTATTGGGAATTCTTTGCAATCAAATCCTAAACGATGTAAAATTACCACAGTCTCCATGAAAAAACTATACCCTTTACCATTTATGTTTCTAAGATGAAAATTTTTAAGTTTTTCTAAATTAAAACCTCTATAAGAAGTAGTAAATTCACTTATATTAATATTCAACAAATATTTAATTAATTTGTTCCCTAAAAAACTAATTAAAAATCTCAAAAGAGGTTGGGTATTTTTCCCTCCATTTGAGTACCTTGAACCAATTACGAAATCATGCATTTTTAACAATTCAATAATTTTTGGAATTTCTTTTGGATCGTGAGAGAAATCAGCATCCATTGTAATTAATTTATTATAATTTTTATTAATCGCATAATCGTAGGCCATTTGGTGTGCAGTATTTAAACCTAGTTTTTTATCTCTTTTAATAAAAAAAAACTTATTATTTTTTTTGGAAATTTCTTCCAATTCTTTCCATGTCTCATCTGGACTATTATCATCTATAACGAGTATATCAATTTCATTTGATGAATTAAAAATTTCATTAATCAAATTATTGATATTCTCTTTTTCGTTATAAGTCGCTGTAAATACTAAGATATCGCTCATAAAGATGTAATCAAATAAAATGAAAATATATCAACAATTGTTTTATTTACAACTTTTGATAATAAATGTTTAGAGTGATAATTGTAAATTTAAAAGGAGGTCTTGGTAATCAAATGTTCCAATATGCATTGGGTTACTCTTTATCAAAAATTAAAAATGTTCCTTTGTGTTTTGATTTAAGATTAATGGAAGAGCATAAGATAAAACCATCACCAAGAAATGTACCTAGAGAGTTTGATTTGGACATTTTTGGTATTAAGAAACAAATGGTTGAAAAAAAACATTTAATAAAGACTTTACAATTTCCAAATAACTACAGATTTAGAAAATATATTTCTATAATTCTAGATAAGCTTAATTTATTTGCCTTTTATGAAAATAAAAGAGTCTTTAATAAAAGAGTTTTTAATAATGGTTTTAAAAATATTTATTTGGATGGACTTTGGCAATCAGAGAAATACTTTAAAAGATTTAGATCTGAAATTTTAGATATTTATAATTTCGATAAAATTAAAAAAAAAGAAAAAAATATTAAATTTTTAAAAGAAATAAACTTTTTAAAAAGTATTTGTTTAAATGTAAGACGAACTGATTTTATCAATAATCCAGAACATAATGTTGTAAGCATAAATTATTATAAAAATGCAATTTCAAACTTTAGAAATATAATTGGTGAAAATTTAAAAATTTACGTATTTTCTGATGATCTTCAATGGTGCAAAAATAATTTAAATTTTATTGATAATATAGAAATTGTAGACCATGAATTTGCAGGATATAAGTTTTATGATTATCTTTATTTAATGAGCTCTTTTAAAAATTTTATTATCCCAAATAGCTCTTTTGCTTGGTGGGCTTGTTGGCTTTCCAAACACCAAGATAAAATTATTATGACACCCAAGAGATGGAGTGGATTAGTAGATGAAAGCTTAATAGAAATAGTTCCACCTGAATGGATAAGAGTTAATTATTAAAATGATTAAAAAAAAAGCTTTTATACTAGGGGTAACCGGACAAGATGGTTCTTATATGAGCAAATATCTATTAAATAAAAAATACTCAGTTTTTGGTTTTACTAGGTCAAAAAAAAAAGAAAATTTAAAAAATCTTAATACACTTAAAATTACTAAAAGAATTAATTTAATAAAGTATAATGATGACAATCCTAAAATAATTTTAAAAAATATTCTTCGATTAAAACCTAATGAAATTTATTTTTTTTCAGGACAGTCATCTGTGAATTTATCTTTTAAAAAACCAATAGAGACATATGAAAGTAATTTAATTATACTATTTGAAATATTAGAATTATTAAGATTAAAAAATTTAATTAATATTAAACTTTTTAATTCTTCCTCAACTGATTGTTTTGGGAACAATAATAATGTGTTTAATAGTGAAAAAGATTTATTTTATCCAATTAGTCCATATGCAAAAGCAAAAGGTTTTAGTTTTTGGATTGTGAAATTTTACAGAGAAAATTATAGAATTCATGCAAAAAGTGGAATTCTTTCAAATCACGAGTCCCCACTCAGACCATCTAGTTTTGTTTTAAAAAGAATTATAAATTTTTCAAAGACTCACAAAAAAAATTATTTGAGGCTTGGCAATATCAAAGTTTTTAGAGATTGGGGTTGGGCACCTGAATTTACAAAAGCTATTCATAAAATTAACGTCGCTAAAATTCCAAAAGATTATGTTGTTGGCACAGGTAAATTGACTTCATTAAAATTTATTATACAGAAAATTTTCAAAATAAAAAAAATTAGTCAAAAATTTTTAAAAACCAATAATGTGAAATCTTTAAGACCATTAGATGTAAAAAAAAATAGGAACAAACCCAAAAAAGATTTATAAAGAATTGAAATGGAAATCAAAAATAAACATAAATCAAATTATTAACAAGATGCTTTTAAATGAACTTTATTGAAAATTTCAAATTTTTGCTTGATCTATTAAAATATACAAGCAAAGGTTTTAGTGTTTGTAAGATTTACCAGATATTGGAGTTGAAAAAACAAAATATCAAAGATGAAATAATAGAGTTTGGAACTATAAATTATCAAGAAAGCTTAACCCAATATATAAAAAAAAAACCAAAGAAGATTTATTTTAGTAATTTGCACAATTTAAAAAGAGAAAATTATTATTGTATTAATTTAGAAAAAAAAAATAAAATAAATAAAAGTTTTAAAAATATTTTAGTTTTTAATATTTTAGAACATATATTTGATGATAATATTGCGTTGGATGAACTTAAAAAAATCTTAAAAAAAAAAGGAAAAATTTATATTTCTACGCCTTTCTTATATAGATATCATGAAGCTCCAAAAGATTATAAGAGATATACTTTAGATTATTTAGAAAAAACTTTAAAAGATAGAAACTTAAAAATTAAGAGAAAATTATCTTTAGGAACAGGACCATTTATGGCCTCTTATACAATGATGTTTGATTATTTAAATAAAATTCCATTTATTTGCTACCCATTAATTACAACTTGTTTTTTAATGGATTGGTTTTTAATGTTATTTCATAAAAATAGAATAAATAAATTTTATCCAATATGTATTTTAATTGTTGCTGAAAAATAAAGCTGATGACTAATCAGATCTCATATAATTATAAAAAATATTTATCTTTATATTTTCTTTTACTCTTTTCTATGTCTGTTTGTTTTTTATATTTGAAACATGATGTAGGAAATGATTCAACTATATCAGAATGGTTAATTAATTATAGCGGTGGATTTACTAAAAGAGGACTTATAGGACAAATTTCAATTTTTTTTTCTAAATTTTTTCAAAGTGAATTAAGAGATACTATACTTTATTTTCAAATTATAATTATTGGAGTTTATTACATATTAATCTTTAATTTTTTGAAAAATTTATTTTTAGAAAGAATATTTTTACTGTGTATTTTTACTCCAATATTTTTACTTTATCCAGTTTATGAAATAGAAGTTTTAGCAAGAAAAGAAATCTTTATTTACATTTTGTTTTTAACACATTTGTTTATATTAAGTTCTAAATTTCAATTTTCAAATATTTCAAGACTGACTACATTTACTCTTTGTGTATTAATTTGGGAACCTGTTATATTTTTTTTACCTATGTGGATTTTAATTGATTTAACAATTAAAAATAAAAACGACAATTTAGCAAATATATTTAATAATTTTATTTATTATTTACCTGGTGTATTTATCTGCTTAATTTATATTTTCAATCCGTTGACAGACTTAGAACATTCTAAAATGGCCGATGTTTTAAAAAATGAATTTAATGAAGTATGCTATATGTCCTGTAGCCTATTGCTATCAAAATCAACTTTAACACAACAAATTAGCGGAAATTTTCATGCTTATAGCTTTGAAAATATTCTGAGATATGTTTGGATAATGATAATTGGTTTTATTCCATTATTTTTTTTACTCAAATATTCTTCTTTTGAAAGAGAAAATACAAATTATTTTTTAATAACTAAAAAAATCAAGATAACGAATTTATTTTTTGTAGTTTTGTCTCCGGTAATCATTTTATTTGTTATGGGTTATGATTGGGGAAGGTGGGTAAATATATCTTATACAATGAGTTTACTTACTTTTTTATATTTATTTAAAAGAAAAATTATCATTATTGATTTAAAAAAAATAAAACAAAATAAAATAAACCTTTTATCATTTAAATATTTCTCACTAATATTTATTATTTACTGCTTTACATGGTCTCCCAAAACAGTCATTACTGGTGATATTGGATCATTTCCTTTGTATAGAGCAATGTATAAAATTTATAAAACTTTTTTAGTATATTAATTGAAAAAAAAAACTAAAATTTATTTGTATAATCCTTATCCAGCTGTAGGTGGAGTTGACACAACAATAAAAAGACTTTTGTTTTCTTTAGATCGAAGTTATGAAATTGAATATTTATCTTTGAAAAAGGCAGAAAATTATAAAAAAACAAATATAAAGAATACCGTTATTAAATCAGCATCAACCCTAAGAAGTTTTTTTCAAATCTATAAAATTTTCAGAAATGACAAACATAAAAATAAAATTTTTATCTCAATTCAATATTTTGTTAATATTTGGTCAATAATTTTCATTAAATTGTTACTTAATGGAAAGTTATTAATATATGAGGTTAATCATATAGACGAATTTAAATATTTTAAAAATTTTACTGATTATATAAAGAAAAAAATTATAAAAATATTAATTAAATATTTATATAAATATCCAGATATAATAATTGCAAATTCGAAAGAGTTATCTATTGATTTATCCCAATATGTAAAAAGAAAAATTTATACTTTATATAATCCTTGTTTTGACAAAATTAAAAATAAAAAAAAATTTTATAAAGCAAAAAATAAGATTAAAGTTTTAAACATTT
>MDSZ01129727.1_pt1 | contig 11417 bp, 8 predicted proteins | sample 811201 | NCBI WGS metagenome assembly MDSZ01 (sample SAMN05326647, study PRJNA326480) | marine metagenome | isolation source: seawater | place: Indian Ocean: North | collected 2010 | reverse complement strand
TTTTTTTTTACACTTAAAACCCTAAACAAAAGAGTTTCTCTCTCTGGACTTTTTCTTTAATTTAAAGAGAAAGAAAAACGCTTTGAGAAAGACGATGCGTCGAGCGGCGACGAGAGCGGTCGGAGAAGCGGCGAAAAGGAGAACGACGACGACACCGACGACGACGACTCTGCCGACATTTTTGGAGGAGACTTTTTTCGATGCGCGACGACGACGACGACGACGACGACATCATCGGAGCGTCAAAGAAGTCGCGTTCTCGAAAAGAAGGGCCTTTGGCGTTTTAACGACTTTTTTCGCCTTGGGGAGGTGTCGTCCGTCGTCTTCGTCGTCGTCGTCGTCGTGGGCGTCGTGGACGCGGAGAGTTTTGAGTGACGACGCGAGGAGCAGAGAGAACGGGGAAGCCGAGAAAAGTCTCGATGAAGAAGAAGGACACGTCGCATCGTCGTTTTCGACGATATCGTACGGGGACATCGACGACTCGCGCGTACCGCCCGAATTGAAAAGACGAACGTTAGTCGCGACTATGAGACGACACCGACAAAGAAAAGACATCAAATCAGTGCAAGAAACGTTTGATGTGTTGCAAAAACATCACAAATATCCTGGCCGAGGGGCGTATAACGTTTTGGTGCACTGCGCGGCGGACAGCGGCGACCCGGAGGCGGCGTTGGAGATTGTGCAATCGATGGTGGCGGATAACGTGATTCCGGACGTGACAACGCACCATGGGGTTTTGTTGGCGTTTTGTAAGAGTGGGAGAGTAAAGGAGGCGTTCGATTGGTTGCAGATGCATTGTTTAGGCGTGCCTTCGTCCTCGTTAGGGCATGGAGGCGAAGACAGTGACAATAAAAGTGGATGGGAAGTGCATTTGAAAGCACCAGGAGAGGCGGTGCAGTTGAGTGAGATTTTTGATGAGCAAGATGCGGATGCAGATTTTCCCGATGATATCGATAGTAATACAGAGGCATCGCGATCGATGCACCAACCGGCACCACAGACGGCTTTGCCGGCAAAATTATTCACCACTTTGTTGAGGTACGCGGCGTTGCACGCGAATCGAGAGATTTTCCAAGCCACGGAAGTCTTGATGTTTCAAATGAACCAGCCAAACTTAACACCCGGTGCAGACACGTTAGAATCAAAGTTGCGCCTGGTGGGAACGTGCTCAAACGGAACCTCTCGCGAGGTCGAGGAAGTTTGGCAGATGTTCAAGAACGTGCATAAATCCATGTGGGCGCACAGCGAACGCGTTTCGGCGCATTGTAAAATCGCGAATAGAAAGTTTGCGAAGAATGGCGATAAAGAATCCGCGGCGTCAAAAAAGAGTGTCGAGATGGCTGAGAATGCACTAGACGCTTTGTTATGGAGGTTAGGCAAACGCGTATATTCTGATTCCGTGCCAACTGCAAAGTTCTCGGAACGGTACAACGTCAAGTATCGCACCGGGTGGTCCGGTGCTCGAGGCTTGGCGGCAGCACAGTTTTTGAAACGACGCGATGCGATAAAAAAATCGCGTAGAAAAGATAGTAGTAAAGACGCACGAAATCCATGGAAATCGTGGCGCAAAGAGACCGCCAACGCGAGGCAGCATCGGGTGATTGGAGCAGAGGATGGTAATACTAGGTATGGTGAGAATAGCAATAGTTTTAGAGCTGAGAATGGAGATGATTTCATGAAGGATGAATACCTTGCAGAAGAGAATGAGGAAACTGTGCTCGAATTGGCGTCGCGATACGCCATTTGCGCGCACGAGAAAGAAGTTCGTTCTGCATGTAATGCCGTTTCGACGATGTTCGCAAACAGAGGAGACGTCGGGAAAGCAAAAGAGACATTTCAGATGATGACGGCGAACGAAGTGCGACCAGACGTGTATTCGTTTACGGCATTGATGCGCGCGGAATTGAACGCGTTTTTATCCCCGGTGCATCTTCATCACCAAAAAGAAGAAGAAAAAAACGCGAGAACAGATGAAATTGTCAGTAGAGTGGAAGAAGCTTTGGAAGGAGAAGAAAAAGAAGAAGAGGAAGAAGAAGAACACATCACTCGAAAAACATTCATCGAAGACGACATCTACAAGAAAGAGGACGAAGATGAATTAGAAGATCGATTGGATGCGACTTTTGCGAGAGTGGAAGCGTTGCGAGAGCGAATGTTGGACGCCGGCATCGTCCCTGATGCAGCTTCTTTCGTAACAGAACTCGTTCTCGCGGGGAAATTCTATGCTTCGATGATGGACCGCGACGGCAGTACTTTACGTTTAGTCCAAGATCGTCGTCGACGCGTATCGAATATCTTACTTCGAATGCAAAGCTTGCACGTAAAAATGGACGTCGTCGCGTATAATGCATTGATCGGCGCCTTATCAAGGAACAATGACGTCGAATCGGCCTTTAAGACGTACAAATCGATGGCGTCTTCAAACATTACACCCGACGCGGTGACCTTTCTAGAACTTTTCCTCGCGTGCGAGCGACGAGGACGCGAAGTTTCAGACGTCTTGGCACATTTAAATATTCCGTATCCAACTCATGGTGAGAAAAGAGAAGAAATGATACAAGCGGCTTTGAGCGATATAAACGACTCCAGCGGCGACCCTTTATTGATAAAAGCCCGAGAATACGTCGACGAAGCCGAAAGAGAGATGGAGTTATATGGCGTACGGCACACGTCGGAATCATTGACGGCACTCGTGATCGCGAGAGGTAAATTACGCCAACCGGAGAAAATCGTCCGTTTGTTTGAGACGCACTTCAAAGCGACCAGCGATATTGGGGACGACCGATTTTTCGCGACGTGCGTGCAAAGTTTATCGAAGATTGACCCGAACGAAGCCTTGCGCATCTTTGACGAAGTCTATGATAAAAGCAGCGACAACGAGAAAAAAATAATCTGTCCAAACCTCTACGCGTTGAACGCGTGCGTTGCTGCGTGCGCCGAACTTCGTCAAATCTCTGACGCTCGCAAACGCGTCTCCAAATTTGTCAAAGACAATCCGGCGACGCCGCTTTCCTCAGACACATTGGACGCTTTATTCAAATGCGCCGCTGCTTCCGGTGCGTTTGCCGCGCAAGCGCCCGCCATCGTAAAAGAACTCGTCGATCAACTAGGCGTCACACCATCCAAGAAAATCTTCCGCCAACTCTACGAAGGCGTCGGTTTAGCGCACGAAAATGACCGCGCAGTTTCGAAAACCTTAGCCCAAGACATGTTCGGCGATGCGCACGCGAAGAAATACGAAGAAAAAATGGCGAGCAGAAAGAATAAGCGAGTAGGTGACGACGACGACGACGACGACGGCAGCAGCGGTGGTGGTTTCGAGTATTACGACGACGACGAGTTCTTCTTCGACGACGACGATGACTTTTAGTTGTTGAGTTTTAGTAAAACAAAAAGAGGGAGAACTCCCCACCCCTAAAAGTACTTTTTTGTTTCCCCATAAAAATCCCAACCTCCGTGACTCGTTCACGGACGCGCGCGAAGGTACGAGAGCGAGAGGGAGAGCGAGACCGGGCATCCCACGCGCAGTCATGCGGAATAGCACCGCCAAAAATGACGACGACTCCGAAACTGCCTCGCTCTTGAATACACCGGCACTTCCATCCATTCCACCCATGCGCGGCTCAATTTCTTCGGGGGAAGAAGAGGTGGACGCGGACAACTCCTACGCTGCTCGAGTGAAATCGTTCGCCACCAAACTCGCGTCGATCAAAATACTCGTCTTAATCGCGATGGTGTGCGCGACTTTGGCGACGATACTCATCGCCTTGCCGGAAGCCGGAGCGTTAGGGAAGTTGAAAAATGTCGCAAGCGATGTGCTGCTTCTTTTAAAAGGCGCGAACGCGCGTTCGAGAGATGCGGTGGGAATCAACGGCGACGGTGCTTTGCTCGTTTCCACTTCGACATCTGTAAAGCACTCGGCATCGTTAGGTGACAATACGGGGGAGCGTAGAGATTCGAATGTATCTGCGCAACAACAAGAGGTCGCAGCGAAACAGCAAAAAGAAGAAGAGGAAGCGTTGGAAGAACTTTTAGTTGGCGTGCACGACCAAGTGTACGGGAAGAAACATTTGATCGATAACAACGTACTGAATAAACGAGAAGGGAAAGGACTGCCTATTTTCATTCACATTCCAAAAGCTGGAGGCACTTCGGTCGAGGCGATGGTCGCGAACGTCGGCGCGAGGATCGGGAGTTGTAACAGCAGAGAAACGAACGGGGCGTCCAACGAAGCCGCACGCCCGTACGAAGTGCACCCGGCATGGGACGTAGGAAAAGCAGAGGATTATCATTCGCCGCCGAAAGTGGTAAAAGGAAAGACGTATTTAGAAAATTCATTCACGACGGTGAGGAATCCATTTTCAAGAGCCGAGAGCGAGTATTTCTGGTACCTTTTGAGAAAGTACCCGAAAGAATACGAAGTGTTGCAAAATTCGACAGAAAACTGGAAAACGTACGTCAACAACGAAGGGAAAGTATATTATTACAACGAAGTTTTAAATCGAGCGACGTTTGAAGAACCGAAACCATCGTGGATGTCCTGCGAGAAGTTTGGCATCTGGTTGAAATATTCGAGCGAGTTTGTTTTGAAGAATAGTTTGTTGGAGTGTTATCGATTAGGCAAGTATAGCGAAGAGAGCATTGCGGCATGCGATGAAACATTATCGCGCGCGAACGGCGGTAAAGGACCGATGGAGAGCGACGGGTCGAAAACGATTATTGGGAAAGAGCACACGCACCACGTGCCGCAATATGTTTTAGGACGAGCGGCTGAAAGAGTGTTTAGCATTGAAGATTGTTTTGACGATAAAGAGGGGTTTTGTAAAGATGTTCGAACGACGAATAATAAAGATGTGGTGATGCAACCAAACTTGATATCGTATTTACGAGAAAAATTCTCGAGTAAAATCACCCCGGAGGTGGTCAACTCCATTTCGGGGAACAAAGGTTTGAACAAAGCGACGTTGAGTCAGTGCTGGCGAAACGGGAACATGCCATCGGAGACCATCGCAAACTTCTTAAAAGCTTACGGCGTTGATTTTGAGAAGTATGCATACAGCAAAGAGCTTCCCGAAGGAAGAGAAAAGAGCGATTTTTTGACACCATTATCTTCTTCGGAGGCTAAAATGGGCCACGAACAAAAGGAACAAAGATCGTTGTCGTCAAAAAAGATGTCATCTTCCTGGGAAAAAGCGCAAAAAGAACGCTTCGAAAAAGAAGTCGAATTAAAATCGTTAGCCGAGGCGAGAAAACAAGAACTCGAAAAGCGAGCCAAACTGGCGAAGAAGGAAGACGAAGAAATTGAAAAGCTGACGAAAATGTCCAGCGAACTCGCCGACGCCAAGATCCAAGCGGAAATCCAACTGGAAGAAACGCAGAGGCAAATTGCGGAGGCTCGGTTGAAACGTTCAAAACGCATCGTAAAACGGCGTCGGAATAACCGCAAACTTTTAGGTGGTGGTAATGTAGAAATTCCCAAAGGGACGACTTTAGAAATGTACGACGAGGAGTTACTCGACGATGAAGGACGACTCGGCTTAGATTTTGACCACAACAAACCGACAAACCGAAAAACGCTCTTTTGCGCGGGCGGTTTAAGAGTCCCGAGAGTGCATGTGGAGAAAGATAGCGAAGTGGGATGGGAAGTCTGGAACACGGATAAAGAGCTTCGAGACGAAATGATCGAAAGAGGCGAGCTCGCCACTTCATCTTAAAGTAGAACACGTAAGATAGCATTAGCACGCGTGTAATGGCACTCTTTATAGCGTAACATTCAAGTTTTAATAGAAGTTATTCGATTAATATGGCTACTAATAGTAATCGTCTCTCGCATACTACGTGTTCTCTCTTTGTTCGTCTCTCTTATATATTATGGTGGTGGTACATTTTAATCTTCGATTCCGTTTATATAGCATTCTTTCTTCTTCGTTTCTTCCTTTCTATGGCCCCGCGCTGTATACTGGTCCGATACCTTCATAAAGCGTGACCTGTAACGTGCCGCTCGAATACTTATTAACCATATCCGCGGTGGTCAAGTTGTAATCCTCCTTGGCAACCGTGTACCCTTCGATGTAGTCTTTCATTTCCGGAACGAAAAATCTGCGCGCGTGCGCTTTGAGACCCTCCGGGGAGATAAAATCCTTCACAAACTGCGTCGCTTGCTTGGAGATCTTAAACGCCTCCTCTGGGTGACTCTCCGCCCACAAAAATTTCTCGTGCAAATCCGACATGTCCTCGTTCAACGGAATATAATGCACCCACGGGGTGATGTCATCGTAAAACGAATCGCGCATCATCGTCTCGTGATGGAATAAAACACCCGGCATGGCCAAAAATCGAAACGTGGATTTCCACGATGTCCCACCACCACCACCAATGTCGACCAAATATTTATACTTTTCAAATTGACAGGCGTTCCACACGTCGCCGTTGGAAAAGATTGGTATTCGGTCGTCAATACAATTCCCATTCGGCGCTCGTGGGTTACTGTCGCTAAATTTGATGTCATAATTGTCCGAATATTTACTCGCGATGATTGCCGCTCGCAATCTCGGCGGCACGCGGTGTCTCACGCCCGCTTCCGTGCGCCCTGTATGATCCAAGATGTTTTCTTGAATAGTGTCGATGTCTTTGTCACACAATCCCGCGATTCGCACGTATCGGTTGGCATCCAGCGTCCCGACTTTCGGGTACGCTTCCAAGTAGTGCCAATCCGAGCCTCTCCATACGGCTTTGTTTATTAATTTATTGAACGCTTTCCTCGCCGCGTTCTCCGAGTTGTAATTCTTGAAATCCAACCTCGCGCTCGCGCACATCGGCTGTCTCGGGTTGGGATTCTTCGGCGAAAACCAATCGCATTGGGTTTTCGCCGGGTCGTACGCGTGCGCCAAACATGGCGTAAACGGCAACGTCGGCGCTTGCGATAAACCAATCATTTTATTCTTATTCTTCGGCACGGTACCAAACGAGAAAATTCTCGTCGGTAAATTCGGGCACCCTTTGTTTGAGTCGATGCACTCGACTTGCGGGAAATCCGACGTGACCCACGGCACGTGAAACGGCGGTTGCCCGGCTTTAAATCTATCTGGAAACTCTTTCGGCATAATCGCGTTTAAGAACTGCACGACACCGGTCGAGCGATCGTCGATGTTCTCCGGAGTTCCGGTTTCTTTAATCGTCCACGATTTAAACCCATACTTCTCGGTCCACGTGAACAGGTGCGTCGGCATGCGTTTTTGCTCCGGTAATAAGGCTTCTCGAGTATCTAAGATGTCTTTGAACGTCGTCACGTCCCAACTATACGCGCGAAACGCAAAAAGGAAAGAGAATAAAATAATCGCGGTCAGTTTTCGTTCAAAATGTCCTCCGGATTCGACGACGACGACGACGACTACGACGACGACGACGGGGTTCGCGCGCGAGTTTCAAAATGACTCCAAACACCAAAGCTCAAACAAAAAAGCGTGTACTCCTCTTACCTGTGATCTCCGGGCAGCAAGAAGCTCCCGGGGTTGCAATTCCCGCTTTTGCATCTCTGCCACACCGACTCGACGCCAATCACCGCGCCGGTGAGCGCGAGCGCGGATACGACGATCGAGGACAGGTAATGAAACGTCGACTCTCCATCGGCATCATCGTTCCGCATCATCATCGCGCCTCCAATTTTACGACGACGATCCCCGTTCTCAACACAGTCGTCTTTGTTCTTCGTCGCGAGGAGCGCCGTCCTTTCCTCGCCTCGATGCTCCGGCACGCGACCACCCATGATGGACGATGATACCACCCTCTTCTCTCTCTCTCTTTGTTGTTGTTGCTCTCACTAAAAACCGCGTCTTTCTTTCTCTCTCTCTCTCTGCTTTTGAACGTCTCTCTCTCCCCGCGGCTTTATACAAAAGTCCCTCTCTTTCGATATACAATGAATGGTCTCTCGAAAAAACGCGCGCGAGAGAGAGACGACGACGACGACGTCCTCAACGACTCCGAGTTCTCTTCGTTCTTCTTCTTCTTCTTCTTCTTCTTTTCGAAGCCGCGCAAAGCGCCTGCGCGCTCTCTCTGTTCTTCTTCTTCTTCTACGCGAGAGCAAGCAAAGATGTGTCGTCTTCTTCTTCTTCGTCGTCGTCCTCTCGATCGAGTGTTTAGGGTTTATTTTAAAATATTTAGGGTTTCCACAAAAATACGTCTCTTTTTTTTCTTTCTTTTTTTTTCTCTCTCTCGACACACAAGGGAAAAAAAGACACCAAAAAAAAATCATCGAAGAGAGGCGCGCTTTTGCTTCGAAAGAAGACCACTACTACTCTGGCACTTTTATTACTTCGAGAGAGAGAGCGAGAGAGCGAGAAGAGAGAGACAACCAAAGCGCATCGACGAGATAGTATTCGTGTGTGTGTGGCGAGAGAAGGTTCTGCTGTCTCTTTTTTTTTTTTGTTTCAAGGAGAGAGACGCGCGCGTTCTTTGTGTTTGGGTAGAGAATCAGAGAGCGCATTCATTGATTGGAAAGCCAAAAAGAAAAGCGCGGCCCCTTTTTCTTTCTTTCTTTCTTTCGTTCTGCCACCGACGACGACGACGATGATGCGCGCGACAAAAGACTTTTTCAAGGAGGACGCGAGCGAGGCGCAGCCGCTGATTTCATCAGCGGCGTCTTCTATCGGAACGCCACGGACGACGATCTCCCAAAGCAGCGCGTCGTCGTTTACGTCGTCTTTGAAGAGAGCCGTCGGGGTCGTGGCGATCGCCGGGGCGACCGCGTGTGTCGCTGGGACGATGATGGGTGGTAGGATATCATCGGGCGGCGGCGTCGGCGGCGGCGTATTTCAACGACCACCGTGGTTAGGATCGGTCGATGGATACCCGACGGAAACGTATTCCAACCCGGCACAGTTCGATCACTCCGTCGCCGGGAAGAAAGAAGGGGTTGATTTTCCAATCTTTCTTCACATTCCAAAATCGGGAGGGACGTCGGTGGAGTCGATGGTAGGCGTCGTGGGAGGTAAATTGGGATCGTGCAACTCGGAAGATTTAGGCTTCACGAGACCGTTCGAGATTCACCCGGCGTGGGTGGTTGGCAAATCGGAAGATTTTCACTCGCCGCCGAAGGAGAGACACTTGGCGAATTCGTTCGTCACGGTGCGAAACCCGTACGCGAGAGCGGAATCCGAGTTTGCGTGGTTTAAAGCCAGATATTTCCACGAAGATCCGTTGGACGAAGGGTATAGCGAAAGAAACTGCGAAGAGTTTTCCAATTGGATTCATAAGGTAACAAGATGGGTGTTGAATTCACCGTTGCTTGAATGCTACCGCGAGGGCGAATACACCGACCACGCCATGGCGGAGTGCGACGCGACGATTCCGCCGACAGAAGAGGAAGTCAACGCGTGCGTCGCCGAGAAAACCGCCGGGGATATGGTGTGGAAAGAAGCGTTCCCGATTTGTTCGGACATGCTGGGTGCGGTTACGTGGCACCACTCGCACCACACGCCGGCGTATGTCATCGCCAGACACGCAGAACACGTGTTCCCGTTGGAGACGTGCATGACCTCCGATTTGGACCAGAAGTGCGAGGACCCGAGAACTGGAAACATGCAAGACAACTTGGTGAAGTTCTTGAAGGAGAAAATTTCCGATAAAATTGAATACAAAGAAATGAATGTCGTTCACAGAGGCACAGAGGTTGGTGAATCCGTCAAACCGGTCGTGACGAAGTGCTGGACCAACGGGCATATTTCTGACGATGATTTGAACAACTTCAAAGCGGCGTATGCGATTGATTTCCAAAAGTACGGCTATTCGGTGGACGTTCAGGCGGATGGATACGACCAAGCGCCGCAAGTTGGTTTGGCGGAGAAAGAGAACGTAGTGCACAGAAGAATTCCTTCTTCCTCCAGCCGACGATCTTCCTCCTCCTCCTCCTCCTCCTCCTCCTCCAAATCTTCTTCGTCAAGAAGAGGTCAATCGACCACTAGAAAACTCCTCTCGATCAACGACTGGACGTCCAAACTCTTTGGCAGCGATACAACCACCAAAGTCTCCGAAGTTGTTCCCTCCGAAACCGCCCGAACCGGCAAAGCGCGACAAGACGGCTCAAAGCCCAAACCCGTTCGAGTCTCCGATTTCACCCCGCACTTAGGCACGGACGAAGAGTGGCCAGTCGTAGAAACGTTTGGTCACGATTCGCAGTTGCTGGAATATTACCCGGCGTGCCCGCCACCCGATTGGGACAATGAGATTGCAACAACACAGACCGACGATGGGGGGCTACTCCACCCAGACAGAGGAGTACTGTCGGAGTAGTACTACTGCTGCTGCCTTTTTTCATTGGCGCCGCATCATCATTGGTGCGCGTCGTCGCGGACTTTATTAAGAAGAGCAAAGCTTTTTTTTTGTTGTTATTACACATTTTTGTAACCAAACTCACACTACTCCTTACGACCAAATCCACTTCAAAACTCTCTCTCTCTTTTTTGCACCGTCCCTAAACCCTAAATAACAAACCCTAAACAAAAAAAAAGACAAAAAAAATTGCTCCTCTTTTCCTTTTGTGCCGCGGAGACCATCCACCCCAAAAGAGAGACGCGCTTTGACACGGACGCATATCATCGCATCGTCGTCGTCGAAAGAGAGATACGAGAATAAAAAGAACGATTATTATGGACGGCGGCGGCGACCCCGACGAAGAGCGGCGCGCTCTTTTGGACGCTTCTTCTTCTTCCTTATGTGCTCATCGTGCGGGCGACGATGATGATGATTTCGACGATGCAGAACGGTCTTTTGTATCATCATCATCATCATCATCCAATCGCTCGACATCCGTCCCGTCGTCGTCCTCGTCGTCTCGGGGGCCGCGGCTCACGACGAAGTCGCTCCTCGCCATCGGCGTCACCGGGATGGTCGCGTGCGCGTACGGCGGGAAAGCGGCGAAGACCCTCGTGCGTTTCGGGGCTGGACAGAGAGGCGATGCGGTACGCGCGTTTTTTGCTTTTTTTTTTTCGTCCCATTCACGTCTCGTCTCTCTTTTGTGCGCACAACCGCGGCATTCTTCTTCTTTCTTTTTGTGTGGTGTTGTTGTTCTTCGAGAAGAAGAAGAAGAAGACGACGACGACCGAAAAGACGACAGACGACATCTTTCGTTCTTCTTCTTCTTCTTCTTCTTCTTCTTCTTCTTCTTCTTCGAAAATCGTGTTTGCGTCGTCGTCGTCGCTTCGAAGAACAAAAGCACACGAAGACACATTGGACGCGACTTTGGACGACTTTGTGAGTTGTACTACGAAGAGAGGAGAGAGAGAGAGAAAAAAAGAGAGATCGAGAGAGAGACAAAAAACCACAATTTTTTTTCGTCTCTTCTCTTTTGTCTTTTGGACACACAAACACACAAAAAGGGGGGGGGTGTTTTTTTTTTTTTTTTTTTTTTTTTTTTTTTTTTT
>MDSZ01231928.1_pt1 | contig 11419 bp, 10 predicted proteins | sample 811201 | NCBI WGS metagenome assembly MDSZ01 (sample SAMN05326647, study PRJNA326480) | marine metagenome | isolation source: seawater | place: Indian Ocean: North | collected 2010 | reverse complement strand
GTAATCTTTCCACTTGATGGTATCTTCAGCGGGTAGTAAATCCACACCAAATGATTCGGCTTTCATCCATCCTTGTTGGTTCATGCGGTGAACATCATTGAGACTTAAACCATCATCCATGTCATCACCATCACGACATATCAGCATAAACAAATATCAGATTTCCTCTTCCATCATCAGATACTTGCACAGTGGTCGTTGGTGATATTGCGAATCCTGCCCCAGCAGCAAAGGCATCGGCTTTCGCCCATGCTAATGTTGCTACATCAAGACAATACAATACATCGTCGTCAGCCAAAGTGAATGCAGTGCCACCGCCACCATTGATACGAACATTTGTCGCACCGTTATGAGTGACTACACCGAGAACTCGCATTGGTGTTGATGCTTGAGCATTGTCCCTTGCCATGATTGTTGAACCAACGGGAAACACTTGCGTAGCATTTAGACCATCAACGGTCATTGCTGCGGTAGTGCCAGCGGCATAACCACCAGCGTTGTTAATCTTCACACCTGTGGCATAAGGACCTGCTGCTGGTAATGATATGGAAAACTGAAAAGCCATGAGGACTCACCTCATCGCTTGCCCATTGCCCACCATGTACCGCTCAGGTTTGCTGCAGTTACTAGTGTGAGTGTTGAAACCACTGTTCCATCAATCTCAGTATCTGTTGCGCCAGCAGCGTTGCCGTTTGCACCAGCAGCAACTGCCTTTGAGATTCTATCTGCTAAGAGTATATCTCCACCTGTGCTTCCACCATCATTGGTGAATGTACCAGTTACTAGGTACATATCGCCAATCACATGCGGTCTTGTATCAATCGTGTATGTAAATGCCATTATTGTTCATCTCCGTTATCTTCTGCCAGTGCTTCCGACTCATTAACCTCTTCGGTTGGGTTGAGGTGTGAATCAACGCGGGCGAGCAATTGTGCTTTAGTTAGACCAGCACGGGTTTGCACCCCTGCTTCCTTCAACCATCCTACGATGTTTGCACGAGTCCAACCGTTGTCAGGAATACCATCATCTCCTTCATCAACCTGTTCAAAGACTTCTTCAGGTGCTGCCTTCTTAGCGTTAGCATCACCTTTGATGTCGCAATTGAGTAGTTGAGTGCGGAATGAATCAAGGTCTGCCTGACTCACCTTTTGCTCTTGACCACGAATCAACATACCAAACCCAACCCTACGGGTTGGTTCGGGACCGTTGTACTTTACTGTTGGCATTGAAACCAACCTCAAGCAACGATAAGCCAAATTGTCTGAACACCAGATATTACGCCAGTTCCGTCAGATAGGTAAGTCAAAGTCAATCTGTTGTTCAATCCGTTTACTGGGGTTGTTGAATCACTCAATGCACCAGTAACTGAGGTTTGGAAATCCCCAGTTGGTGCAGCGATAGTTCCAGCATCACCTAGAATGAACGACACAATCTTTGTTGCTTCACCAGAAACATCAATGGTGTAAGCACCACCGTTGTTTGTATCTGCTATGGTTGCAGTAACACATAGAAGTTTCAACCCTGCAACTGCAGTGCCATCAGTTTGGCGTGGTTTGAATGCTTCAATGCCACCTGGGTAATCAGTACCTGACCAGACCTCATTGTCTGGTGAACCTGCGTATAAGTCAAGTTCAAGGTCATTCGTCAATGTTGTAATTCCTGCTCCTTTTGTCAATGTTATTGCCATATTATCACCTCACTCCAAATCCCTAATACTGCCTTGTGCGCCAAAGAATGACACAACTAGTTCACCCATTGTTCGGTAAAGCCCTTCCTGACCTAGACGGTTGATTGCGAATGGGTCGCCCGATTCAATTCCAGATTCAAAGTATTGGGTTGGAATTGCGGTTTGAAACCATAGGTAATCAGTATCAAGGTAATACATTCTGCTAATGCCATCAGGTTGAACATCCTTAGATGGGATGATTGGGACACCGTTGTATGTTGCTACAATGAATCCTGCTTCAATACCTGGGACACCTTTTACACCGTTGAATGATGGAGTAACACGCTTTGTTTCCATGAATCTTTGTTGAGATTGTAGGAGTTGCTGCACACGCATCAATGTATCATATCCAGTGAAGATAACCTTTGGATTACCACCACGCTTCCAAACTTGTTGGAAGATGGTGTCAAGGTGGTCAAGGGATAGAGTTCTGTTTGTTCCTTTTGTTCCAGATACACTTACTTCAGCACTGTGGAAGTCTGCGCTTCCATCACGAGTGATTGAATACATGTCGTGGTCAGTTGCTGCACCGTATGTTCCGCCCATTGAATCTGGGTTGGATGTCAAACGGTCAAGTGATTCAAAGTCATTACCCGCTGGGTTGTCAATGTCATCAGTTAGCATTCGGTTCACATGGTCAGCGTGGTGCTTGCCCATTTCTTCCTTCAGTACTTGTCTGATGTCGCCAAGACCGTCATCCTTGTCAGCAAGGAAGATTGCGACTTCACTCATGTCAAATGTGTGAGCAATGGTCTTTGGTTTGCATGCAACATGTAGGAATGTTGGTTTGGTGGTTTCTGGCAAGGTTGCATTTTCAGCAACACCGCCACCCTTAACGAAGGATGGTTTGCCAGTAATGATTCTCCAACCAGACTTTTCCCAGGGTTTCTTTGGTAGGATTGAGAACGCGTTGAACTCTTGGTTCAATTGCGACCAAACCTTTCGGCCATAGATTGCCTGATATGTTCCTGCTGTTGTGCTTAACATTGGTGCGTCTGCTTTGAGAATGTCTGAGCCAGCGTATGAATATCCGCTAACATTTCCTGCTCCGTAGTAGTATCGCTCCATGTCCTGTATTGTGTTAATATAATTTCGTGCCATTATCACTCACCCCCCCTTAGAGCCTTTGACGCAAGGTTGTGGACTTCTGCCCAATCCATTGTTGCCAAAGATTCTGTGGATGGAATTGAAACGGATGGTGCGGATTTGCGGATTTCTCCGCCACCGACTGCACCAGTACCGATACTGTCAATGCGAGTTGCTAGTTCAAGAACTGCCTTTTCAAGACGGTCAACTGGCGCACGGGCATCGTAAGATGCGTGTGCTTCAGCGTTTGCCTTTGCCATCAGTTCGCTCTGCAATCTTTCAGTGAAAGCGTGGTTGAGTTCATCTTTGAAGTTCTGTTCCATTGCTGCTGCTTTGAAAACCTCATATGCTTCTTCAAGTTGAGCGCCAGATACATTCTCCTTCAATACAAATTGGTTGCCCTTTGGAGGACTCCACTTGTCTTGAGATGCACGGATAGCGAACTTGTTGCCCTTTCCACCGCTTCCAAAATTAGCCTTTGGTGCGTTAGAGCCTTCACCAACAATGCCCAATGGTGGTTGCCCACGATGGGATGCGCCATCTTCACCTGGTGCGTATCCCTTCTCAAGTGCTTCAAAGTGGCTTCGGGCTTGTGCCGTATCCACTCCAGCGCTCTTTAGGGTGTTTTCCATCCAGTTGAGATAGTCCATTGTGATGACATCATCAAATGATTGACCCTTTTCATAGCCACCATCATCCGAGTAGTTCATCTTCTCGTCTTTCTCTTCTTTCTTATCGTCTTTCTTGTCTTTGTCCTTATTGCCCAAAAACGCTGGTTTCTTATCTTCACCATCTTCTTCAAGACGCTTTGATAGGCGTTCCAGCACATTATGCAATTGTTCCACTACTTGTTCTTCTGCCATAGTTTTATCCTCCTTCAATATCCTGAATGTGGATTCTGTGTTTATGCCCTTCTCACATATTGTCACTTCGTGAAGTTCCATATCTTGGATTTCACGGTATGACCCTCGCATTCCATCGGACTTATTGACACGCTTGAAAGCCTGTCCTCCAATGGAAAAGGCACGAAGGTTGCCTTTACGAATCTCGGAAGCCACTTCACGGGCTTTCTCAATATCGTTGCGGAGTTTGATAACAACAAACAGCCCTGTGTCATCCACTTCGGATTTCCACACACGACCATTTGAATCTGTATATGATGGGACAACATTGCCCACTTGAATGTTAGAATGTGCCAACTGCACATTGGTGAACGATGGGTCAGCCATGAACTTCTTGAATGCTTTATTCAAAGCACCTGTGGTAATCAAGTCCCCTTGCTTATCCACGAGTTCAACACTTGCATATCCAGCAATAATGAGGTCATCAACAGACTGAGCCTTGAGCAAAACCGCCCCGTTTGGGTGGATATTTTGCTGACGAGCCGCTGCTATAACCATGTTCAACGACATGCCGATGTTCTGTGATGGTATATTATACCACCTGTAATACAACTGATACTATCAGGCTGGGTTTTCGGGGTTTATTTGCAGCACTGCTTGAGAATCATCAACTGTAATCGTGCCTTGCTCGCCATCTTCGGTTTCCAGCGGTTCTTCCTTCGGTTGCACTTCACCTGTGGCTTTGACTTCTTTGGGTTTGTCTGACTCATCTTCATCGCGCTGACGCATATCATAATCCAATGTGTTGGATTCGTTTGTCAATTCGGTAGGTCCTCGTGGTGCGCTATCGGGAGTTCCTAATCCAATCCCTAATCCCCTTGCACCAGTCCATGTGGATTTTTCCTTAGCAAGAATGTCATCAATTGTAGTAAGTGCTTGCACTAGCATCTTTGTCAGTTCTGGTTTGAGAATAGAATCTTCACCCATCTTTTTTGGTTTGTTGATGGTGAAGCCTTCTTCATACAATTTTTCATCTTCATCTTCTTCATCTTCATCTTTCGCTTTTTCATTAGAATCGCGTGGGTCAAAGTCCAATTTGATGAGATTGTTGAGTGTTAGACCTGCAACGGGTTGCCAAAATGGTCGTAGGCTTTCAGCCATTTTGATTGGATAATCACTGTTTGACAAATCACCAACGGCACTCACTGGGTCATACAATACCCATGTTCCATTCCATTGTTGTGCTTTGTATATCACGATGTCATCCATGTAATCAATATGGATTTCAACCTTATCCGATTTCACTACCACATCATGTGGGTAAATCATCGGACTGTATGATTTATTCAATATGTTCAATGTTTCAACGCTATCCGTAGCCAATGTTGATGACTGACCCAATATCTTAACGGGTTGTATATCATACACTTCTTCACCTTCACGCTCTTTTGATGATACACTAGATACAGATACACGGACAAAATCACCTTCCATGTATGGTTTGCGTTCTCTGGCGATTGTCCCTACATCCATATACCATTTACCACCATGCTTTGTTGCACGGTTGCCCAATGATTCACCGTGTTCATCATTCAACGGACCTATACCCAATCTATACATGTAAGGCCCTACACCACGCTTATCCAGAATCATAACATCCATCTCTTTTTGCTCACGAAGCAATACCCACTTGGGGTGGCGTGATTCACCACGCATGTATGTTGAGATTGCATCACGCAACAATATACCATCGTTTTCCTCTGCTTGCAGATGTTCAACAGATTCTTCCAAACCGTCATCATCAGTGCGTCTGGTATTGAATGGTGCAGGAACTAACACATCTTCTGTGCTTTCAAATTGGGTTCGTAGTTTTACGATACGGTCTTTCAACGGTTCTTCATACAGTTCCTTATGTCCGTGTTCTAACAAGTCAATGAAGTACAACTTCTTCCCATCAATAATGACATCAGCAACATATCGGTCATCGTTTGCATCAATCAGACCTTGACGGACATTGCGTGGTAATTTACAATTTGAACCATCGGCATATGTGGCTTCAACCTTTTTGCCTTGCTTAGTAACGATTGCACGGTATCCATCATACCATGATGACAATACCCAATCACCACTGAAACCACGCAACTGTTCCATGTCATCGTATTCAAAGATACGATGCGCTGCTTTAATGGGTTTAATTGCAGCATCTTCTTTGATGATGTCAGGGTTGGTTAATGCTTTCAACAATGTGGATACTGGAATGTCATCTTCACTGAGTTTGAATACAACACTTTCACCGAACTCATCTTCTTTGTGTGCTTCGGGTTCATCACCAGCACCTGGTGCTGATGGGTGTTCCCTTGTCATAGATTGCATCTCAGGGAATACCGTTTGTAATTGGTTCATTGGAACATTGAGATATGGCCTTTTGTCAGCAGATGGCAAACCGTCATTGTGTAGTACTTCGGGTTGCCCGTCTATACCAAAATGCACACCAAATGTTGGACTCATTTTCCAACCATGTTTCATTTGTAATCCACTGCTATTGTAAATACTCAATGGTAATGAACCTGGTGCGTGTTGTCTTTCATCGTGAGCAAAGTGTTGATTCTGTGGCCAATAGATTGCTGACGATGCGGTGGCATCATCAATCTCATGGGTCTTTCCTTCATCTGTAGTCCATACACCATGCACTACATCGTTGTCCCAATCACGATGTTGCGGTTGCGCTCGCAATATCCAATCGTTTGCATGACTCCATAGAGCCAAAGCATTGACATGCGCTTGCGACCAATCTCCATTTTCATCAGGTCCGAATGGGTCTGGTAATTCAGATGCTTCAAATTGTTCTCGTATTTTCCCAGCAAGTGATTGAGCAGCGTTAGCCACTAAGTTGTTTGTACTCATCCACTTGTTAGCATAGTAATTTGTTTGAGCGCGACGGTTTGGATTGCGACCAGTTGGTGCAAGATTCGGTTGCTCGCTTTCTTTGGTTTTTTGTTTGAACCATTCTTCATCACGCTCATCTTCGGGTGTGTCTAAGAATGCATCCAATCCCATTTGCATAACGGATTCTTTGTGTTGCTCTTTACTTGGTGCTATGGTTGATTGTAATGCTTCTTGGCTAAACTTGTGTTTGCCTGTGCCATTACAATTCGGACATGTTTCGCCAACCTTTGGTGCAGATTCATCACTGCTGAATATATCGGGTAGTGTGCTTTGTTGTGTTTCACCACCACCGAATAAATCTGGTAAATCAGATTTAGCCACATCTTCAGGGTCAATCATTCCATCTCCATTACATACGGGACATTCGGTTTCACCATCGGCTAATGCTTGTAATCCCGCTTGGCGGTTTGGGAACTCAAATCTGTGCGCCCTTTCACCATCGTTATGACGCACCCTCTCAATATGTTGGCCACGACTCAAGAAGTCCCGTTGCATTGTTTCATCAACAGGACCTGATGCTGGCAGTTCATCAATTGGTTTGTACATGTACCACGAACCTGGTGGTTTGTCTTTATCCAACCAACCAGTTTCTTCTGATGACCGCCATGTTTCACCAGGTTGCATACCTGTGGAACTTACTGCGAATGGTGCAACCTTCCCATGAACATCCATATCATCAAGTGAAAACATGTTGGCATATTCATCTAACAATGGCAACGGTTCTTGTTGCACTTCTTCCCTACCTAAATCTGCATGTAGTAAGAACTGCTTGACTCTTTCATCAATGTTATCGGCTTTACCAGGTATCAAATGGATACCTTGCTCTCTTGCTAATTGTGATAATTCCCGTTCCCATTTACCTGTTTGGGGAGTTAGATTCCCACCAGGTAATGAACCCAGCATTCTATCAGACACACCACCATCAGCGGGGTGTTCAGTCCATCTTCCCCATAATGCGCCTAACATGCGTTGGCGTTTGTCATCTTTACGACCACGATTGTTGAACATGTGATTCAGTGTATTACGAGTTGTTGTGTAGTGGTTATCATTCAATGATACACCTTCAATGGTTTGTCCTAATCCTTCATCATTGGTGTTCCAATCACCAGCATACAAAGGCCCTGTTGGGTATGCACGGGAAAACTCATGGTGGTATTGCGGGTCATGGGACATTGAAAACTGTGGCCATGCTTGTAATTGGCCACTCAATATATGGAATGGTAATCCTGCACCAGCAGAGCGTGGGTGGTCAGATATGAAGCCCATGATTTGTTGCATGTTATCACGGGGAACTCCATTCATTTCCAATCCAACTTGAGTTGCTTCTTCACGGGATTCATTAGCAGACAATCCGCCTTCAGCATCTGTGCGACCAGTTGCTTTTGGCCATATCTTTTCTGGGTATGCTTCCTGTATTGTGTCCCCTTCTTTCAATGGCAATACATATTGTGGTGAACTTGATTGTGTTGGCATAGTGAATAGACCAGTGTTTTCTTTACCCCATGTGTCAGGGTGAAACATATGGTCAAGTTCTGTGATTGGTGATTGTGGGTCATCAGCGATACCACCTCTTGAATGGTGCGGTATCATAAACAAACCATACGGACTCATACGCAGATTCTTTTCATCACCGCCCATAAAATGATACATGTTGAGATACGGACCTAAACCATTCAATACTTCTTTTTGGCGTTCAAACTGTTCAGCAATTGATTGCAGATGTTCCTTTGTCAAGAAGTGTTGATTTTCGTCAATAAATCCTTGATGTAATAAATCGTCAAACTCATCCATACTGCCAAAGGCTTCGTCATTGTCGGTATCGTGGTCAGTGCTTAATGCCTGTTCATATTCACCATTTTCATCTTTGACTCGTCTTGGTATCATTCCATGTTGCTGAATGAGATAATCGTGTAATGTCATCATACCGAACATATTTTGCACATTCGGGCGAATGTGCTGACTAGTAGGATGTTTCAAACCTGGTCTATGATTCAAAAGAGTAGTTGCTTCTGGGTGCATCAAATCGTGATTCCAACCATTTTCATCAAAATGACCTACTGGTATATCACCAGCCTGAACATCTTGCATCAAGTCATCTTTACCATATACCAATATCTCCTTCATTGCTTCAAGCAATCTGCGACCTTGATATTCGGGTTTTGTACTTTCACCCAATTTGTAATACTGTGGGGGTATTGCACTGCCAGGTGAATTGTGAGCGCGTAGTCTGTGCATTATTTCACCCGCACCAAATCGCCCTTTGAAATTACGAGTTAGCCAACCTTCATTGATTGATGGTGGTCGCTTATCGCCACCAAACCCGTGTTCACTGATATGAGCGATTACTGCATCACGCTCACTTGGTTTCAACCATTCCAATCCAAATGCATAACCCAACATACCCAATGAGTGATTGCCAGTGTCATATATTTCAAGCGGGTCTTTCTCTTTACCTGCCCATACACGCTTGTATTGGTCAAGATGTGCTTGGCGTTGTTGCATTGGTTCGGCATTTTGTATCTCTTCGGGTGCTTGTTTCAACCATTCCCAAAAGTGCTTCCGATACAAGTCAGTTGGCGACCCAATAATCCCATCACCTTCTATGCGACCCAAATGTGATGGTTGGTTATGCCAACCATTTTTGTGAATACGCTCATGGTCAGCCACTTCTTTTTCCAACCACGCTTTATGATAATTGGTCATTTCACCGTTGTCATCAGTGTATGGTTGCCATGCAGATGACAATGTTTCAAGCCATTGAGGTCTGCCCCATTCGGAATTATGCATAAGTGGTGAGATGTCCCAGGGACATATAGAACCAAATGCAACTTGTGAATCTATGTCATTCATAGATGGCCATGTGGAATGTGAATCACGGGGTTTGTTATGCCCATTTACATATTGTCGCAATCGTGGTATCCACGCTGCATCTGATAGTCCAGATTGTTGAGCAGTTGTTTGACGGAATGGTTTGACGAACTCCCTATTCCCGACACCCTTTTTTGCACCCTTCAATATATCTTGAGATGCCATTGACAATGCCGTTTCGTAAAACATTGGTTGGAATACGCCATGACGGATTGCATTCATCTTTGAGAACTCATAATTGGCTGCTGCGTTTAGCAGGTCTTGGCCATCAATCAGCGACTTATACAATTCATGTTTCGCCCGTAGGTGAAAGTCATACGCTGATTCAATCATTTCGTCGCCCCCTTCATAGGTGGCGCGATAATTCCTCAACCTTCTTGACGAGTGCATCCACCTCAAATGGGTTGTCCTCTTGCCATGCGCCTAGCAATTGAGATTTTTTCAGTGCTGCTGGGCGTTCTCCACCTGCTTGATTGTAATGCATGCCCAATGTTGATTCGGTTTGGTGTGTATTTCCACCTTCATGGTAATTCAAACCTGGTGGGTTTTTATCAACGGTCAGTTTCTTTGCTACGGTTTCAGGAACTGGTGGTTGCTCTTGGTTAGTCCAATAGTGTTGCGCCCTAACATTTTGACCGCTAACATCTTCAAAACGAACATCATTGTTTCCAGATTCTTCAACTGCCTTTTCCAATTGTAATGCTTTGTCAAGCAACCTTCCGATTTCGCTATGTTCTCCTGCTTTAACTGGTATTGGCTTCATGTTTATACCTCTGGTAATGGTTTGTTTTCATAGTGTCCCAAATCTTTTGCTTGATTGGCCAGATTGTGAATATCTGCCCAATCCATTTCGTGGAACTCTTGATTAGATGTTGGAACATCAAATGTTGCACCAAAGTCATCTTCGTCTGTTCCCTTAATCAATGCTGATTCGTTTCGTAGTGGGTCGCCCCATACATCTTGAATAGCGGGTGTGTCAGCGCGAACGAATCCTGCTCGCTTTAGCAATCCCGCTGGATTGACCAGCATTTTACGGAGTTGTAGGTTTTGCTCACGGATACTTTGCATGTCGTTATCCATCTGTTCCATTTTGGTAATCAGAGCCGACATGAGTTTTTCCGCTGCATTATCTGTCATTCAATCACCTCAATATGGTCGGGATACATATTGGCCAGGTGAGCGTTGAGGTCGCATAGGGCCTCCAGTTCGTGCAGGTAAAATCAATCCTTTGACCATTCTATCACGGTCTGCCACATCAAACACCTTTGCGGTTTCTTCCCACTGTGCGATTGGGACACCGTTCACGAATTGGCTTGTGCCATGAATATGTGTTCCTTCGGCTTTCTGAACCAATGACCATAAATCTTCACTAAGGAATGAACTGGTGTTTTTGATGACGCTTAGTGCATCACCAGCCATGTTAGAATCACCGTTTTCAATCGCCTTATCAATCGCTTCAACTGCGTCTTTCAACTTACGAACCATAGGGTCCATCTTGGATAAATCAATCCCCGCCATGATGAAGCCACGCCTCACCCACCTATTGAACTTAACCGTTGAAACCTGAATCAGGTGATAAGTCCCCTAACGGGTCAGCGGCTTTCTCTTTTACCTTGTGAAATGACTCCAATGCTTGTTCAATTGGAGATTTTTCATGCCCTCTTTGATGTTTAGATGCCTTTGGCGCACCAGATTGCGCTCGCTCATCTTTCACACCAGATATTCGGTTAGGTCTTGAACCATCGGTTTTGTCAGAATCACTACCACCACCTACGGGATTTAGCAAACTGCCTTTCATCATGGCTGGATTAGCCATTGCCATATTTGGGTCAGGTGTCATACCCGCTGGCATACCTTGTGGTGGCATACCTCCTGCGCCCATCTGTGGTGGCATACCCGCCATTGGTGGGCGACCACCCATCATATTTTGTCGCTGCATTGGGTTGCCACC
>MDSZ01140648.1_pt1 | contig 11419 bp, 11 predicted proteins | sample 811201 | NCBI WGS metagenome assembly MDSZ01 (sample SAMN05326647, study PRJNA326480) | marine metagenome | isolation source: seawater | place: Indian Ocean: North | collected 2010 | reverse complement strand
TCTGGTGCAATACTTTCATATATAATGTGTAAAGGAATGAATAGATCATTCTTCAATGTAATTTTAGGTGGTTTTGGTGCAACAGACCAAACATCTCAAAATCAAAATAAAGAACAAAGACCAGTCAAGAGTGGTAATGCTGATGATGCAGCTTTTTTAATGAAAAATGCATCTTCAGTTATTATTGTTCCTGGATATGGTATGGCAGTAGCTCAAGCTCAGCACGCTTTAAGAGAAATGGTGGATACATTAAAGAAGAATGATATTAAAGTATCATATGCAATTCATCCAGTTGCAGGACGTATGCCAGGACATATGAATGTTTTGCTAGCTGAAGCAAACGTTCCATATGATGAAGTATTTGAGCTCGAGGAAATAAATAATGATTTTGCTAACGCAGATGTCGCATTTGTAATTGGTGCAAATGATGTAACAAACCCTGTTGCAAAAACAGATCCACAAAGTCCAATTTATGGGATGCCAGTTTTGGATGTTGAAAAATGTAAGTCAGTGTTATTTGTAAAGAGAAGCTTATCACCTGGGTATGCAGGTATTGATAATGATTTGTTTTATAAAGAAAACACTTTAATGTTGTTTGCTGATGCAAAAAAAATGACTGAAGATATAACTAAAAATCTCTAGAAGAATGAATACAAAAATATTTTGTGATATTGCAGATATAAATTTAATTAAAAAATTTAATAATAAAAAAATAGTAAAAGGTTTTACAACAAACCCTAGTTTAATGAGAAAAGCTGGAGCAAAAGATTATAAAGCATACTCAAAAAAAATACTTAAAATTTGTAAACTTAAACCTATTTCATTTGAAGTATTTGCTGATACTGAAAAATTAATGATTGAACAAGGGTTAAAAATTAACTCCTGGGGTAAAAACGTCTATGTAAAAGTTCCAGTTGTAAATTCAAAAAATAAGTTTACAGGAAAGGTTATTAAAGAGCTTAATAAAAAAAAAATTAAATTAAATATAACTGCAGTTTATTCAGCAAAACAGACAAAAAAAATTTTAAAACACATTGATAAAAAAACAAAAGTTATCATTTCAATCTTTGCGGGAAGAGCAGGGGATGTAGGTAAAGATCCGGTTCCAGAATTTATTAAAAGTATTCATTTTGCAAGAGAATTTAAAAATGTTGAAATTTTGTGGGCTAGTGTAAGAGAACCGTATAATTATTTACAGGCAAAACAATTAGGATGTCATATTATAACTATTCCACCATCTATAATTGAAAAAATTGAAAAATTTGGAAAAACTTATGAACAACTCACTAATGAGACTGTAAAGGGCTTCTTAAAAGACAGTAAAAAATCTAAATTTTATATTTAAAAAATCTTATTACTGATTTTTCTAACAACTATTTCAGTTGATATCGGGAAAACGAGCATTAATGGCATTATGATTGGGAACCGATATCTAAAATCATAATCGATTAATGTAAAAGAATGAAAAGCAGCAACAGAAAATGAAACAAATAAAACTAAAGCAATACTTTTATTCATATTTTCAAATTTGTTACCCAATTTAATCCAGATGGCTAGGGATAAAAAAACTATGATAGGTTGAATCATATTAATAATAATGTGAATTGTTGAAAAACTTTTAACGTACGGAATAAAAAAATATAAAAGTCGAACTAGATACAAAAAAAAATAGTCTAAAAAAACTTTTGGAGTATTTAACCAAGTTTCTGGTCTGTCATCAATTATAACTCCTTTTTCTACATGTCTAATAATAAAAAGTGCTTGTGCGTTGTCACCAAAATTAGTCTGCATAAATTTATATAAAAAAGTGAACAAAAAGGGAGTAAAAATAAACAGAAAACAAATAATTGATAAAACAATCTTAGGTGCATAATTAATTTGCAATCTAGATACTATTAAGAAAACTGTAATTACAAAAATAAATGGAAGTGATGTTGGTCTAGTAAAGAATAATATTATTATAAAAAAGGTAAATAAAAAATAATAGTTATCTTTTTTAATAAGACTTTTGATCATAAAATAAAATATAAGTATTATCAAAAATGCAAAAATAGTATCTGTAAGTATATATCTGGGCCAAGTTAGCAAGTCTACCGATAAAGTTAATAAAGGTATTGCCATTGAAATGATTAAAGGTCTTACTTTTAATAATAAAAGACTTTTAGTAAATAAGATTAAAGAAAAAAAAATTAAAATTAGATTAAAAAATACAAATGCATTTTGCCATGTTGTTTCAAAAATTAATTTGAATATTGCAATTATAACAATTGGAATTGTGTATAAATAATTTGGATTTATAAAAGTATTTTGAATGTAGTAATTATATAAATTAAAATTTAAAGTAATTAAAATATCTGCCCATCTAGAAAATTGACCAGAATCTGAGGACATTACAAATTCGTTATTTAAATTATAATAGGCTATTAATGAAAAATTAATTAGAATTATAAAATATAAAAATACATTTCCATGTTTGTATTGATCTGAAAAAATTTCTTTTAAAAAAAATTTGAACTTTTTTTTATGTACAGTCATATTTTCATCAACTTTTTTCTATTTTTTAAAAAATTGATATTGTTATAATTATATTCTTATTTAAAAGTATAAAATTAAAAAAATAAATATAATTTAATTGATAAACTTTCATATAAAATAATAATTTTAAGTATTCTTTAAAATATATGAATATAGTAGTAATAGGATCAGGTATTTCGGCCATAATAGTAGCCAAAACGTTTTTGGAATATAATTATAAAGTCAGCTTGGTAGACAATGATCATTACCAAAATAAAGAAGCAGTAGAATACAAAAAAAAATTTATGCATCATGATATTAAAATGTCGCCTAAATTCAATAATAAGAATTTAGCCACTTCAATAAAAAAATTTAAAAAGAAATATAATATAAGAACTAAAAATTTTTTTCTAGCGAGTGGATTAATTTCTGGGGGATTAAGTAACTTTTGGGGTGGTGGCCTTCAAATTCCAGATACAAAATATTTTGATAAATATTATTTTAGCAAATCTCTTGTTAGAGAACAAACATATGTCAATAAAGAATTAAAAATAGAAAAAGAAAAGTACAATTTTTTTAATTTTTTTTTAAACAAAAAATAATCAAGAGGTTTTTAAAAAAAAATGATAAGACAATATATTTTTCTAAATTTTTATTAGCGTTAAAACAATATAATAAAAAAAAACTTACAATTAATGATTACAATAATATAGATTTGCTTAGTGGCAATAATAAGTACCTTTATAATTCAAAATTTCAAATATCAACTTTATTAAAAAACAAAAATTTTACCTACATACCAAATACTTTTATAGAGAATGTTAAAAAAAAAGGAAAATCATATCAGTTGGTGTCAGAAAATAAAAAAATTCAGAGTATTAAATTTAATAAGTTGATAATATCTTCTGGTACAGTTGGTTCAACTATACTTGTTGATAGAATTCTAAAATCTTTTAACAAATATAGATTATTTCATACACCGATTCTTAAATTGATGTATTTTTCATTTTTATTGCCATTTAAACTTAATAATAAAATTAAATTTGGTTTGCCTTTACTTAACTTAAATATTGAAAATAATAACGAGAAATTTAGTGGATCATTCATATATTTAAATAATATTTCAAATCATTTTTTTGGAATTAAAAAATTAAATATTTTATTTTCATTTATTAAAAAATTTATTTTTGTAGGCAATATTTTTTTACCCTCTAATTATTCTAATACAGTTATAGATATTAAAAGAAATAAAACTTTAATTTATTCAAAAAATAATTTTAATAAAAAGAAACTAATACTTATTTTGAGAAGAAAATTAAATAATTTCTTGTTAAGATTAGGTTTGTTTGAATTTTTTCCTCAAAATCTTAAATTTCTCCAAAATGGTTCTGATGCCCATTACACAAGTACTTTAGAAAATAAGTATATTAATGGAAAAAAATTGTTAAATAATTATTGTGAATTAAATACTTTTAAAAATATTCATATTATAGATGGATCATCAATTAAAAATGGACTTCATTTTCCTACTTATTTTTTAATGCTACATGCAAGATGTATTTCAAAAAAAATTATTACTAATGAAAAAAAAAACAAGAATTAATATTAATACTTCTTTAAAAATTTATATTAAAGTTTTTTTAAGTTTTATATTTAAGCAAGGAAAAAAAAATGAAAAAATCTTTAAAAAAAATATCAAAAAATTCTTAAATACAAAAAAAATATTGCTAACTTCTCAAGGAAGAGTTGCGGCATATAATATTTTTAAGATTATATTATCAGATAAAAAAAAAGAAATAATAGTATGTCCTTATACTTTAACAGAAGTAATAAATGCGATTATATATGCTGGGGGCAAACCTATTTATGTTGAAATAAATTTAAAAACAGGTCTTCCTTTAGAATATGATTTAAATAGAAAAATTAATAAAAAAACTGCAGGTTTAATACTAACTCATCTTTATTCAAATAGAAAAGATATTTTAAAGTTTCATAAAAGATATAATAAAAAAATTAAAATTATTGAGGATGTAGCAATTAATCTAGGAGCAAAAATTAATCATTCTAAGTTTTTAGGAACTATTTTTGATTATGGATTTTATAGTTTTGGTGTTATGAAAAATCTTTGTACTTTTCATGGAGGTGCTATTTATTGTAAAAATAAATTAAAGTTTTCTGAAATAGAAAAAAATCTTAAAAAAAATATTAATTATCCGATAATTTCATCTTTACGGTTACTTTTATTTTGTAGTTTAATCGATTTTTTTTATAGTAAATATGTTTATAATTTTTTTACATATTACCTTTTAAATTTATCAATAAATAAAGTAGATAAATTTATATATCCTGGTGTATATCCAAAGTTTTTTAAAAAAATTCCAAATCATTATAATTTTAAATTTCAAAGTCATTTTGCAATTGCCGGAATTGAAAACTTAAAAAAATTAAGATCAAATAATATAAAAAAGATTAAAAAAGTTAAATTATACGAAAATTATTTAGATAAACGTTTAAGAATTAACTACTTTAATTATTATGAAATTAATTCTTTTTTGGAATATCCAATATTATTGAAGAAACATAAAAGTAAGTTTTTGAGCAAAGAATTAATGAAAATTGGCTATGATATTAGACATACTTGGTATGTAAATAGTATTAGATATTTAAAATTAAATTTTATTCTAAAAAATTTTTCTAATTGTGAAAATCTACATGAAAAAGTTTTATGTTTACCTACCCATGATAAAATAACAGAAGTAGATATTATTAAAATTTGTAAATTAATAAACTTTTTTGAAAAATAGCACAGTGAACAAATTAAGATAAAAATATGTGTGGAATATTTGTAAGTTATGGAAAAATACGTGAAAGAGATCTAAAGTTTTATTTAAAAAAAATTACTTTAAGAGGAAAAGATACATTTGGAGTCACTTTAATTAACTCTCAAAATCCCCAAACATTCTATTATTCATATAATAAAATTGATTACAAAGAGTGTATCTCAAATTTAAATCAAAATATAAAATCTCTAATTTTTGCAAATTCAAGATTAATTACAAATGGATCAAATGAACATAACACTCAACCTTTGATGACTGATGAAATGTGTTTAGTGCACAATGGAATTATAATAGATTTCACTGATTTAAGCCATGATAGTATTGAGCTAGATAATTTTAATAAAAGTGACAGCAGAATTTTGTTTGATGAGATTTTAAAACATATAAATGATGAAAATTTTGTAAATAAAATCGAAAAATATTTAAATTCTTTGTTGGGAGAAATTAATTTAGTTTTTTTTATTAAATCTATTAATAAACTATTCTACTATACTAATAATGGAAGTCTTTATATTAAGGAGACAAATAATGATTTAATAATAACTTCTGAAAAAAATTTTTTTTTAAAAAATAAAAATGAAACAATAAATAAAGTACATGTTAATAAGTTGTTCGATTTATCTGTAGAAAATAATTTTAAAATAGATGTCTCAAAAAATTATAAAAAAATTATAAATAATTATAATGCGAATAATAAAATTAATGATGATTTATTTCGTAAAGTTTATGAAAAAGTTAATACTAAGATAAGTAAAATAAAAAGATGCATTAAATGTTTGGTGCCCACCAGTTATCCAAAAATAAAATTTGATAATAATGGGGTTTGTATTTTTTGTAATTCTAACTTTTATGGTAAAGAAAAAAAATTTAATATTGATGTATTAAAAAAAAAGCTAGTTAACTACCCGAAAAAATGTTTAGTTGGACTATCAGGAGGTTTTGATAGTTGTTATACCTTGTATTTTGTTAAAGAAGTATTAAAGCTTGAACCAATTGCATTTACTTATGATTGGGGTTTAACAACCGATATTGCAAGAGTAAACCAATCCATAATGTGTCAAAAGCTTAATGTAGAGCATATTATTAGAGCTGATAATATGTTTCAAAAAAGAAAATATATTAAAGCTAATATAGAAGGATGGCTTGAAAAACCTCACCCAGGATTAATTCCTCTCTTTATGGCAGGTGACAAAAAATTTTTACACTTCGAAGCAAAATTAAAAAAAGAACTTAACATTGATTATTCATTTTTTGGGACTGGACAACAAAGTGAAAATAGACCTTTTTATTGGTTATACGCTGGAGCATCTCTGGAAGGAGCAATTGATAATGGAGTAATGTCTTCTTTAAATTTAGATACAAAAATTAAACTATTAATGTTCTTTGGATTAAATTTTATAAAAAATCCAAGACTAATAAATAAATCTTTATTGAATAGTGCACTTGCTTATTATTATAGTTTTTTTGAAAATTACAATTATATAAGTTTATTTAAATATTTAGACATCACTGATGATGAAAAAAATAATTTTTTAATTAAAGAATTTGGGTTACAGCAAGATAAAAAATATGGTCAAGAAATTTGGAGAATGGGAGATGGCCAATCATCATTTAATAATCTATTATATAGTGTATTGTGCGGATTCACAGAAATTGATGATCAACTCTCATTCTCAATTAGAAAAAAAGAAATTACCAGAAAGGATGCTTTAAGTCGTGTGCTTAATCATAATCTGCCTAAAAAGAATATGTTGCAGTATTTTTTTGATCTTGTTGGACTTGACGCAAACCAAACATTAAAAAAAATTATTCAACTTGAGTCATTTAAACAGTAATTGAAATTTATAAAATGTATAAGTTTGATAAAAAACTAATTTTTTTTTATTTTGCAAATGGAAGTTCATTAATATTTGGTCTTTTATTATATTTATTAATTGTAACAAATTCTGATCAGAACTTACCCAAATTAATGTTTGCTTATAGCATTCATTTAATTCTTGCTTCTTTTTTAACTTTTGGTTCAAATCTATACTTATTCGAAAGCTTAAGTTCTAAAGAGCATTTTGAAGAAAAAATTTCAATTTTTAAAAAAAATTTTTTTTTTTTCATTGTAATTTTATTAATAGGATTTTCAATAGTAGGAGTTTTATCAATTCTTGATTTTTTTATTTCTCCATATAAAAAAAATTTTAATTTAGACTTATATCCATTTTTTTTTACAGCTTTTTTTTTATCAATTAATAAAATTTTATATTTTTGTTTTCTGGGATTTAAGTTCTTTAAGTATTGTTATAGCATTATTATTATTAGATCAGCTTTAATTTTTTTTATCATCACAATATTTGTAACTTTTACTAATTTTTCTTTTGAAATTTCAGTCCTAGCAAGTTTTATGTTTTGTGAATTAGCAATTCTCCTAATCAGTATAAAATTATTGAGAAAAAAAATTAAAATGAATTTAAGTTTTAATAATTATAATTTTAAAGAACAAATTTCAAATAGTTTCAAATTATTTGGAGATTATATTTTTGCAGAAATAATATTGAAGGTTGATATTTTTTTTTCAATGTTGAGATTTGAACTTAAACATATTTCTATTTATCTGCTAGCCTTGGTTTTTATAGAAGGTCTTATGACTTTTACAATTGTAGTTAGAAACTATTTTTCTTCTCAATTTGGAAATCTAATTTATCAAAAAAAGTATTCACAATATATTCATCAATTTAAAAAGTATTCACTTTACTCGATGGCAACAGCAATTTTATTTATAATTCTAGCTGCTTCGACATTATTATTTATGAATAAATATTTATTTAAAATTAATTTTTTAGTATTTGAGTATTTTGGAATAATGATTTTTGGATATTTGATATACTCTTATTTTGGAATTAGTGAATTGATTTTTCTAAACAGTAAAAAATATTTTAAGCAAACTCTATATTATATTTTGGCAATATTTACTCAGCTTGTTGTGATTCTATTATTTATAAATAATTTAGGAATTCTCTCTTTTCCAATTGCAATATGTTCTATGTATATAATGATGAGCCTATTTATTTTGACTCAACTTCTAAGAATTAATTTTTCTTATAACAAATAGTTTTTTAGATTAGTTGTTTTTATTTTTTGAAATTTTATTTTCTAAAAAAGCTATTTTTTTTTCAAATTGTTTTATTTTTCTTTGATGTTTGGTAATTATGGTTGATAAATGAAGTATAATAGAGCCCAATCCAAATATAGAAACTACAATGATACCAATAGGATTAAATGTTATTCCAAGTAAAAATGAAATTAGTAAAATAATTTTTGGATAAAAGGCAATAGCAATAAAAAAAATACCAATTAATATCCAAATAAAGGAGTACATTGGTTCTAAGCTTTTTCTTCTAACAAATAAAAAAATTACAAAAATAATTAAAATTCCAATTAAAAAAGCAATAAATCTAGATTGTAAAGAAATCATGATATTTATTTTTTAAAGTCAATATTAATTAGTGATAATAAAGTTAATATATTTTTAAACATATATACAAATGAATTCTTGAAATTAAAAGATGAATTGCCTGTTTTACGCTCTTTCATATTTATAAATTTTTCATTTATAGACATTTGGCGCATACTTGCTTTACATATAATACCTACTTCAGAATATTCAAAAACCTCATCAAAATACAGTTCACTTATTAATTTTTTACTAAGGATCTGACAACCCGACGTACAATCTGTCACTGCAGTTTTATATAAAATTTTAATTAATTTTCTTAATAATTTAATGCTGCTTAGTCTTAATTTATTAGGATTGTATTCAGATTTGCTCAAAAATCTTGAACCAATTGTGAGGTCACTTTTAGTTTCAATCGCGAAATCCAAAAGTATTTTAACATCTGCAGGAGTGTGCTGTCCATCTCCATCAATTCTTACTAAAAAATCATAATTATTTTCATGAGCAAAAAATATTCCAGTTTCTATTGCTAAACCTATTCCAAAATCTTTATCAATTTGAATTATATCAACATCATTCTTTTTTACTTGTTTGTAGGTTTCATCTAAAGAATAGGCGTCTATTACCAAGATATCTGCTATTTTAAAACTTTTTTTTATATCAGAAATTACTTTTTCAATTATTTGTCCTTCATTATAAGTTGGTATTACAACGAGAATTTTTTTCTCATTCATTTTAAATAGTTTTTTTATTCAATCTCTTTTCAACTTTTTTTAAATTTTCTACGTTTTCAATTCCTAGCCAATAATCTTTTATATTATAAGCTCCAATACTTAAACCAGAAGAAAGGTATTTCTCTATCAGATCAGGCATAGTAAAAAATTTATTTTTTGGGATTAAGTTTAAATTATTTGTGTTTTTTATAATATAAATACCCGAATTTATATTATAAAAATTATTGGGTTTTTCCTTTACACTCTTTACATTATTATTCTTGATATCTAATACGCCAAAATTATTCTTATATTTTTTTTTAATATATCCAACTACTAAATCAAAGTCATTTTTTTTTGCAAAAGTCATCATTTTTTTAAAATTTAATTCCGTATAAACATCACCATTGATTAAAAAAAAATATTCATTTTTTTTTATTAATCTTGTCATCTTGCAAATAGGTCCTGCAGTTCCCAATGGTTTATTTTCATTAAAATATCTGACTTTGACTCTTAATTTTTTACCTGTTCCAAGGTATGCTTTAATTAATTCTGCTTGATAACCTGTGGAAATAAAAAAATCTTTAAATTTGTATTTTTTAAATGAATTTATTAAATACATTAGTATTGGGTTTTGGTTGATTGGCATAAGTGGTTTTGGTATGACAAAACTGAAAGGATTAAATCTTTTACCTTTACCACCTGCTAGTATAATAATTTTAGTACTTTTGTTCACCATAAAATTTAATCACAAAAAATTTAAATTATTTATTATAAATCTCAAATTTAAATAATTTTTTATTTTTCTCTATCCAATCAATAGTCTCTTTTAATCCTTGTTCTAAATTATATTTGGGTTTCCAGTTTGTTAAATTTGTGATTTTTGTATTATCACATACCAATCTGCTTACTTCACTTTTCTCAGGTCTAATCCTATCTTGGTCAGTAATAATTTCAATTTTTCTATTCATTATTTGTGAAATTTTGTAAACAAGATCTTTTATAGAGATCTCATTGTTCATACCAATATTTGTACTTTCTCCATTAAGTTTTTCTTGTTTTGAAATTTCCACAAAGCCATTAACTGTATCTTTAACAAATGTTAAATCTCTAGTTGTAGTAATATTTCCTAATTTAATTTTATTTATTCCGTTCAAAATTTGGATACAAATACTTGGTATTACTGCTCTAGCAGATTGTCTTGGTCCATATATGTTAAAAGGCCTAACTATTTTAATTGGTAATCCAAATGATCTGTAATAACTCTCAGCTAAATTATCTGCTCCAATTTTTGTAGCCGCATAAGGAGATTGTCCAACTTTAGGATGCTTTTCATTTATAGGTATGTATTGTGCTGATCCATAAGTTTCACTAGTTGAAGTAATAATTATATTTTTCGTATCAAGTAATTTAGCACTTTGGAGCACATTATATGTTCCTTCTATATTTGTTTTTATGTAAGCTAAAGGTGATAGGTATGAATAAGGAATCGCTATTAAAGCTGCTAAATGAAAAACTTGATCAATTCCCTTCATGGCAGAATATACGGAGTCAAAATCTCTTATATCTCCAACTATAAATTCTATTTCTTTTTTATAATTTGAGTTTTCTAACCATCCCCAATTATTATTTGAGTCATAATGCATAAGTGCACGAACTTCGTAACCACTTTCAACCAGTTGTTCTGTTAAATATGAACCAAGAAAACCTGCAGCACCTGTAACTAAAATTTTCATAAAAAAACTTTTATAATTTTAAGTTTATAATTATTTTTAAATATAAACTAATTAAAATTATCATTGAATTGTAAGAATTGGTTGCGGGGGACGGATTTGAACCGCCGACCTTCAGGTTATGAGCCTGACGAGCTACCAGACTGCTCCACCCCGCGATATATCTAAATTCTATTC
>MDSZ01256767.1_pt1 | contig 11420 bp, 10 predicted proteins | sample 811201 | NCBI WGS metagenome assembly MDSZ01 (sample SAMN05326647, study PRJNA326480) | marine metagenome | isolation source: seawater | place: Indian Ocean: North | collected 2010 | reverse complement strand
TCCAGCAAGAATGATTAAACAAAAACTCATTGTATAAACTTATATTATATTTATATAAATAATTAACTATATGTTTAAGATTATAAAAAATTTTAATTGGATTATTTTATCCTCTTTTACCTGTATTTTTCTCGGAATATTAACATTCCTTACTTTTATTAATGAGGGGTTTATACCTTTGACGGAGAAAAATATACTATTATTGCTATCTATAGATATTATTCTTTTACTCATTTTTTTTTACTTAATATTTAGAAATTTCTTTAGATTTTATTCTGCTGGAAAAAAAAATAAATCAGGATCTCAAACAAATTTAAAATATGTTTCATTATTTTCAGTTTTTACGTTAATTCCATCTTTAATAGTTGCTATTTTTTCTCTTGTTATTTTTAATTTTGGTTTACAAAAATACTTTGATGATCAAATTACTCAAGCTGTAAATAATTCTAATGATGTTGCCAAAAATTATTTAGAGGAAAGTAAAAAAAATGTAAAATCTGATGTTATCTTGATGAGTGTTGGATTAAATAGAGCTTCAAATTTTTATTATTCTAATCCACAACAATTTTTAAGAATTGTTAGCGCTGAAAAAATATTGAGAAAAATTGATGATATTTATTTGATTGATAGTGCTGGAAATATTTTATTAGCTGAAACAGGTGTCTCGTCTAATGATTTTTCTCTTCCAGGGGAAGAAACTTTTGATGAGGCATTAAAAGGGGTGCCGGTAATAATTCCAGGAAATTTAGAAAACAAAACGTCAGCAATGATTAAATTAAATTCATTTATTGATACTTATCTCTATATTTCTAGAGATATTGATCCCGATATATTAAATTATCTTAATGAAACTGAAAAAGCAGTAGATTTTTATTACACAGTTGAAAATAGTCAGACCGGAATTAAAATTACTTTTGCTATTATTTATATTATTGTTGTTACTTTACTACTTTTTTTATCGACTGCTGTCGCAATTACATTTGCAAGAAGATTGACTAAACCAATAATAAATTTGATAAGTGCATCTGAAAATATTAGTAAGGGTGCGCTTGACACTAAAGTACCTGACATTGAAGCTGATGAAGAATTTAAAAAACTAAATAAAAATTTTAATAACATGATTATTAGACTTAAAAAACAACAAGATAAACTTTTGGTTACTGAAAGATATGAAGCATGGGAAGTAGTAGCAAGGAAGCTAGCACATGAAATTAAAAATCCATTAACTCCAATACAATTATCCATAGATAGACTAAAAGAAAAATACTCATCAAAAATTGGAGAAGATAAATCACAATTTAATGATTACTTGAAAACTATAAATAGACAAATAAAAGATATTGAAAATTTGGTAAATGAGTTTTCTAATTTTGCCAGAATGCCAAGACCAGTAATAAAAAAAATCAATTTAAATGAGGTTATTAAACGCTCAATTAATTTTTTAAAAATTTCTTTAAAAAGTAAAATTTCTTTTCATGAGATCGAAAAATCAAATTTTATTAAAGGCGATGAAGATCAACTTTATAGAGTTTTTATCAACATTATCAAAAATGCAGATGAGTCTATAATTGAAATTTTGAATAAAAAGCCTAATTATGAGGGTAAAATTGACATAGATATTCATAATAATAATGATTATATAATCACTATTATTAAAGATAATGGTGAAGGGATTACAGATACTAAAAAAGTGATGACGCCTTATTTTACCACAAAGAAAAATGGAACAGGACTTGGATTGCCAATAGTAAGTAAAATAATTAATGAACACTCCGGAGAATTTATTATAAAAAAAAACAAAGGCACCATTATAGAAATCTGGCTGCCAAAAATCTAATTTATGAGTAAAGAAGTTTTAGTAATAGATGACAATCCAGATATAAGATATTTAATATGCAATATCTTAAAAGAAAAGAACTTTAATGTCAGGTCAGCAGCAAACTATGATCAAGCAGTTTTAGAAATAAATAAAAAATTACCTGATCTAGCAATTATTGATATAAAATTAGATAGAGCAGACAAAGATGGAATAGACCTATTGAAAATACTTATAAAAAAAAATAATTCCATACCTGTAATAATGATATCAGGTCATGCAACCGTTCAAGTAGCTTTAGAGTCAATTCGACTTGGTGCTTATGAATTTATTGAGAAAGGAGCATCTTTCTCAACAGATAAATTACTAAATTACGTAAAAAGAGCTTTAGAAACAGCTCATCTAAAAGAAGAAAAAGATATTATTGAAAATAAACTTTTTCACTCATTTGAACTTGTAGGCAAAAGTTCATCAATTATGAAAGTTAAAAAAATAATTGAGAAATTATCAAATACTGAAAGTAGAGTATTAATTTCTGGACCTACAGGCTCAGGAAAAGAGTTAGTTGCAAGAAAAATTCATAAGCTTTCGTCACGGTCAAAACAGCCTTTTATTGTAATTAATGCCGCCTCTCTAAGAGAAAAAACATATGAGAAAGAGTTATTCGGACAAGAATTTGCAGATGGAACAATATCATTTGGAGCTCTTGATAGAGCTAACAAAGGAACACTGTTAATTGATGAAGTAACCGAAATTCCTATCGAAACTCAAGCAAATATTTTAAGAGTTTTAATTGATCAAAAGTTTAAAAGAATTAATGGAAAAGGTGATGTAAATGTTAATATTAGAATAATCTCTTCCTCCTCAAGAAATTTATTAGAAGAAGTTTCTTCAGGCAAATTCAGAGAAGATTTATTTCACAGACTAAATGTAGTGCCTATCGAATTGAGCCCTTTGACATCTAGAACAGAGGACATTCCTGAGCTGATTACATATTTTAAAAAGAAAATAGCAGAGATAAATGGAGTTCAAGAAATCGACATTGATACAAGAAATAACCAATTATATACTTATAATTGGCCAGGAAATGTAAGGGAATTAAGAAATTTGATTGAGAGAATAACAATTGTTTCAGCAAATGAAAGTAAAGAAAATATCGATAAATCAATAAGTGATATCTTAAATAACAAAAGACCTATTAATATCACTGCGGCTTATGAAGATACATTTGCATCACCATTAAAAGAGGCTAGGGAGCAATTTGAAAAAGAATACCTAACAATACAGTTAAAAAAAAATCATGGAAATATTTCAAAAACAGCAGATTTTATCGGAATGGAGCGATCTGCATTGCACAGGAAATTAAAACAACTTGGCATAAAAGGTATTAACTAAAAAAATGAATATAATAATATGTGGCGCCGGCAAAGTCGGTTTTTCAATAAGTAAACAACTTTCTTCTCAAGGTCATTCAGTTACAGTAATTGATCAATCATCAGAAGACATAAAAAAAATAAATGATACTCAAGATGTTAAGGGTATAGTTGGCAGAGCTTCTTTGCCCTCTGTTTTAGAAAATGCAGGAGCAGAAAATACAGATATGATTATTGCAGTAACACGAAATGATGAAACAAACATGGTAGTTTGTCAATTGGCAAGCTCATTGTTTAATATTCCAAAAAAAATTGCAAGAATTAGAACGAAAGATTTTTTAGAGGGTAAATGGAATAAATTATACAACAAATCAAATATTCCAATTGATGTAATTATTTCTCCTGAGAAAGAAGTTGCAAAATCGCTTTTTAGAAGATTAGAGGCTCCAGGAGCCTTAGATAATGTCCCTTTCGCTGGAAACAAAGTAAAAATGCTTGAAATTTTAATAGAAAAATCATGTCCAATAATAAACATGCCTTTAAAAAAATTGACCGAAAAGTATCCAAATTTTAAAGCCAATATTGTTGGTCTTGTAAGAAACGAAAAATTTCAGTTTTTAAAAAAAAACGATAAATTAATGGAAAACGATAATGTTTATGTAGTAGTAAGCGGTGATCAATTAAATGAAATTCTTAAAGCTTTTGGTCATGAAGAAAAAACATCTAAAAAAATACTAATAATTGGTGGAGGAAATATTGGATTTCATTTAGCAAAAATGGTGGAAGAAAATTTTGAAGGGGCTAGAGTAAAAATTATTGAAAAAGATAAATCTAGAGCAGAAGAAATTGCGACAGAGTTAACGTCATCTATAGTAATAAATGGTGATGCTCTTGATGAAGAAATCTTAAAAGAGGCAAATTTAGAAGAGTCTGAAACTGTATTAGCTCTGACAAATGATGATGAAAATAATATTATGGCTTGCGTTCTTGCTGAAAAAACTGGTCAAACAAAAAGAACAATAGCTATAGTAAATAAATCTAATTACGGTTTGTTACAAAGCTCTTTGAATATAGATGACTTAGTAGATCCAAGAATGACAACTGTTTCTAGAATTATGGAACATGTGCATAGGGGAACAATAGCAACAGTATATTCACTCTTAGATGGAGACTATGAATTTATAGAGGCAAAAGTTCTTGAAAAATCTGATCTTTTAAATAAAAAAATTAAAGATAGTAATTTACCAGAAAATACAAGAGTTGGAGCAGTTGTAAGAGGAAAACAAGTAATAATACCTGGCGGTAATTTCATATTTGAGAAAGACGATCTAGTTGTGCTTTTAGCTAGCAAAGAACAGCTTAAAGAAATTGAAAATATTTTTAGTATTGTTTAGAATTTTCCCACTTAATACAAGTTTTTACAATTTTTTTTAATTTATGACTTTTCGGTTTCCAATTTAGAAATTTTTTTATCCTTGAATTATCTGCTTTAATTTCCTCCATGTCTCCTTTTCTTCTAGGCTTATATCTTATGACAAATTTTTTTTTGGTTTCTTTTTGAAAGGCCCTTATACCTTCTAATACCGAAATTCCTTTTCCATAACCACAATTTAAAACAATTGACCTCTTATTTTTTTTAATTTTATTTAATACCAATAAATGAATTTTAGAAATATCTGAAACATGTATATAGTCCCTTATACAGGTACCGTCATAGGTATTATAATCACCTCCATAAACACTAATTGTTGGCTTTTGTTTTTTTGACGCCAAAGATAAATTTTTAAAAAGTTGGTCGCCAGATGAAATCTGACCAACTTTACCGCTTTCACTTGCTCCAGCTACATTAAAATATCTTAAAATCGCATAATTAATTTTTTTGTTCTTAAATTTATGTTTAATCATTTTTTCGCAGGCAAGTTTAGATTTTCCGTAAACACTTTTAGGTTCTAAAATTGAATTTTCTTTAACAATTTTTAGCTTGTCTTTATAAACCGCACAAGTTGAAGAAAATATAAAATTCTCTACTTTGTTTTTAACACAACTGTTAATTATATTTCTCGTTCCACCTACATTATTTAAATAATATTTTTTAGGTTTTCTTTCACCTTCTCCAACACTTAATAAAGCAGCTAAATGAATTATAGTGTCAATATTATTATCTTTAATAATTGCGTCAACTTTCTTAAAGTTTTTAATATCACATAAGTAAAACTTCGCTTTTTTGTGAATGAGCCTTTTATAACCAGTGGAGAGATTATCGATAATAGTAACTTTTTTTTTAATATTTATTAGTTTTTCTACTATATGACTCCCAATATATCCAGCGCCACCAGTAATTAAAATATTTTTCATTTATATTTAAGATTTTTTTTAAACCTTCTTTTTTAACTGATCAAATTTTTTCAAAGCTGCAGATATCGTCATGTCCATATCGTAATATGCATAGTCTGCCAGTCTTCCTCCAAACTCAAAATTATTTATTCTTTCTGCTTCTAATTTATATTTTCTATGTTTAATTCTATTAATTTCATCGTTTATCGGATAGTAGGGCTCCTTATCATTTATTATTGGAAATTCTTTTATTAATAAAGTTTTGTTTGATTTAAATACTTTCCTTTCTGGGTGTAAATGTTTAGGTTCATGAATTCTTGTAAACTTATCTTTTAAATCTGGATAATTAAGTACCGCTGTTCCTTGATGATCCTTAATTTTTTTTATTTCCTTTTTAAACTTAAGTGATCTCCATTCAAGTTTCCCAAACTTATAATTCAAAAGAGAGTCAAGTGGCCCAGTATAGATTGTTAAGAAATTCGGCTTTACTCTATAATTAAGATTATAAGACTCGTTTAATTTAACTTTTATGTTGTTACTTTTTATCAAATTTTTAAATATTTCAGCATATCCATGTTTAGGTATTCCTTGATACTGGGTTTGTTCATAATAATCTTCATTATAACTGAAACGAATTGGTAACCTGTTAAAAATACTTTCTGGTAAATATTTAGGATTTTTTCCCCATTGCTTTTGTGTGTATCCTTTTATGAAAGCACCATAAAGTTCTTTACCTATTTGAGATATAGCTTTGTCTTCAAAATTCTTAAATTTATAATTTTTGTATTTTTTCGTTTTTTTTTTAATAAACTTTTCAGCACCTTGAGGACTTAAATTCTTATTAAAAAAAGAATTTATTGTCTCAAGATTTATTGGCATTTGATAAACCTTGTTTTTGTGATTAGTTAATGTTTGATGTCTATAGTTATTAAATTCAGTAAATTTATTGATATACTTCCAAACTCTTATATTTGCAGTATGAAAAATATGAGTTCCATATTTGTGATATTCTATATTAGTTTTTTTATCTATCTCACTATAACTATTTCCCCCTATATGATTTCTTCTATCTATAAGTAATACTTTTTTATTTAATATATTAGCAAATCTTTCAGCTAAAACTGCACCATAAAAACCTGAACCGATAATTAAAATATCTGGGTTATTTTTTTTATTCATGATTAATTTTTTTTATTGCAGATAAAATTATACCATTTCTAACCACTTGATGTACATTATCAGATACATATTCGTTAAAACAATTGCTAATTTTATTATCTTTTTTTGAGAATAATGTCCTATTTGTCATAACGATATATTCAGCATCTCTTAAATTTGTAAATTCTGATCTTTGATATTTTTGCTTCATATAATTTTTGACAATTTCAGGACTTACTCCACAAGTGTAAAAACTTATTTTTTGTTCTTTTAAATCAGAAGAGAGTATTAACTCTTTTAAACTTGTAGACCAATAGTCATTTTCAAACTTTTGGTATCTTTCATTCTTAGGTCCAGATAAGATATTTAGATATGTATAATGATAAGGAGTTATGGTTATAAAGCTTGATAAATAAAAGATAGATAATAAAACTGAAACATATTTCAAAACTATATAATTATATTTAAAGATCAAATAAACAATTATTGAAGGTATCACTATTAAATATGGCACGCTCCACAAAAAAAGTCTAACACCGTCGTAAATTGCAAATGAAATAAATTGGAGAACTATATTTGGGTAAATCAACATAATAAGAACACTCAAAATAATGTAAATAAAATTTTGAAATTCTTTTTTTAGCTTTTTAAAATTTACAATAATTAATGGAATAGAAATAAAGTATAAAAAAAGAACTATTTCTGGTAATTTATATAAATAATTAATTAAAATATAGTTATAAGGAATTTCTCTTGATGAAAAATAAATACCATTTAATAGATTAAATGGCCAACCTAGAAGCTCCGAATACATTTGATTGAAAAAAACAATAGGTAGTGTGAATATATTCTCATGAGCATCTACCCAAAACATTAGTAAAATTGCGTAAAATAAAAAAACATAAATTAAAAAGTCATAAACAAAATTTTTTAAATTTCTTTTCTTAAAGTAGAAATTAATTAACAAAAATATAAAAAATATGGGAATTAATGAGCCTAAAAATACTAATTGAATACCGGTGCCTAAGGCTGATAAAATTGCTAATTTTAATAATAAAACAAATCTTATTTTAAAATAATAATTCTTATCTAGATATTTTAAAAGGTAATATACAATCCAAATATGGGAGAAAGTTAAGATTATATCTTTATTATTAATTGCTAAGTGACCAAAAAAGAATGGGATAAAAAAAAGTAAAACTCCTGCAATCTTTGCTACCTTTTTATTAAATAATTTTTTTACTACCTGATATACACCAATGATAGTAAATAAACCCATTGTAGAGTTGATCAAATGATAAATTTCTACCTCAAATTTTTTCGGCACAACCTGGCTCAACAAACTTGCAAAAGACCAATAAAATGTCGAATAACGATACTTTGAAAAAAAATTCTCATCAATATTCCCAAATGAGAGTAAATAATTTAAATTTAATTTACCTATTATTTGGTAATATTTTTCATCCCAAGAAACTCCAATTATAAAGGAACAATATAGGACATATAAAATTAATAATACTTTTATTTTATCCTCATATTTTAAAATAAGTTGTAAAATATTTTTCAACTTTGATTCTATTTAAGTTCTGACGAGATCTTATTAAGAAATTTTTTAATCAAATCAGCGTCCTCTTCTGTTAATATACGTTCTTTTTCAAGCCCACTTTTCAGTTCAGATCTCAATTTATCTTTTAATACTTCAGCAGTATTTTTATCAATTTTTGAAAGTTTATTTAAAACATCCAGTTTTTCTGCTAAAAAAGTATTGTAAAACACGTTTATGATTATTATGAAAGCAAATGTGATTGCGATTAGCTTAATGAAAAAAGTTTTTAAATTACTTTCAGATTTCTTCATAATAAAGTTGATAAACTACTAATTTCAAACATTATGTTAGATCAACCATTAATAGATATAATAATTCCTAACTTTAATAAAGCTAAATATCTAGATGAGTGTTTAAAGTCTATTATGTCACAAACATATAGAAGATGGAAAATTTATTTAGTAGATGATAACTCTTCTGACAATTCTAAAGACATTCTTTCAAAATATGAAAAATATGAAAATATAAATATTTTTTATTTAAAAGAAAATAATGGACCCGCATATTGTAGAAACCTGGGAATTAAAGAATCTAATTCCGAGCTAGTTGCTTTTATTGACTCAGATGATTTTTGGCCGAAAGATAAACTTGAGAAACAAATTTCAACTATGATGCAAAAGAAATACAATTTTACTTATACTGATTTTTATTTTTTCTTTAACGATAAAGATGAAAAAAAAATAAAGACAAAACTTCCTTTTTTCTACGATTATAAAAGTTTTATATATCAATCTTCAATGAGTACATCTTCAATAATTGTTAAAAGAAATATTTTAAACAGCATTATTTTTCAAAAGGTAAATCACGAAGACTATTTGTTTAAATGCGACTTACTTAGGAAAGGCGAGGTAGCCTTTAAAATAGATGATACATATGTTTATTATAGAATAAATAAAAATAATAGATCCTCTGATAAAATAAATAATATTTTAAGTTTATGGAATATTAATAAAAAAAATAATAATCTTAAATTTTTTGCTAATCTAAAATCTATATTTTTTATAGGTATTAATTCATTAAAAAGATATGGATGGAAATAAAAAAATAGCAATTCAAAAAAAAACTAAAGTTTATGTGATGGCCCCATCAAATACGTTTACTGGAGGTCCAGAATTGCTTCATCAATTAGCTGCTGATATTAAAAAAATATATAAAGTAAACATAAAAATGTTTTATTTACCATTAACAGACTCCAATCCAATACATAAAAATTTTACAAAATACAAAATTGATTATTCAAGTCTTATAGAAGACGACAAAAAAAATATTCTTATAATACCTGAGCATTATATTTTTTTAAAACATTCTCTAAAATACAAAAATATCAAAAAGATATTATGGTGGTTGAGCATTGATAATTATTTTGGTTATAAATTTAGAAATGATTATAATAAATTTTTAAGATCACTAATTAAAATACCATTTAATTTAGTAAAATTTTTTAATAAAATTACGAATTATCATTTAGGTAATTTGACATATCATAGCTATCTGAAGTTTATTTATAAATATTCAAATTTAAATAATTTTAAAGAACTAAAACAGGTTGATTGGCATTTTTCACAGTCTAAGTATGGTATAAATTTTTTGAAGAAATATTTTAAAAATTTAAAATATCTATCTGATTATCAAAGAGAGGAAATTACAAAAAGCTCACGATTAAAAAATTTTAATAAAAAAAATTTAATATGCTTTTCTAGTAAAAGTAGTGATTTTATAAAAAGTATAGAAAGTTTTCATAAACAAAATATGATTAAACTTTCTGGGTTAAATGATAAGCAAATTATAAATATTTATAAAAAAACAAAAATATATATAGATTTTGGATATCATCCTGGCAAGGATCGTATGCCAAGAGAAGCGGTATTATTTAATAATTGTATCATTACAAACAAAAAAGGAAGTGCAAAAAACAACATTGATATTCCAATAAGTAAAAAATACAAATTTGATGAAACAAAATCAAATTTAGTACAGATCAATAATTTAATTTTAAGAATATTTAAACAACACAAAAAAGAATTAAAAAATTTTAAAAATTATAAGAAAATAGTTTTAAATGAGAGAAATAAGTTTTTAAAAGATCTCAAAAAAATTTTTATTAAAAACTAAAACTGGTGCCCTCACACGGACTCGAACCGCGAACCTATTGATTACAAATCAATTGCTCTACCAATTGAGCTATGAGGGCTTAGATTAAAGTAATTATACCAAAAAAGTAGTACAATCAATTTTTTTTACTCTTAATTTTATTAATATGATGACAAACTATTGCAACAGAATTCGCTATATTTAAACTTTCAATTTGTTTATTTATAGAAATTTTGAATATAAAATCTGCATTTGTTACTGTGTTTTTATTTAAACCAAAACCTTCTGAACCAAATAATAAAACGTTTCTTCCAGTCCATTTATTATCAGTGAAGTCTTTATTTCCCCTAGTATCAAAAGCACTTACCCAAAAACCTTTACTCTTCAAAAATCTCAGCGCTGTATTAATATTTGAAACTTTAAAAATATTTATGTGTTCCATCCCGCCACTAGCACTTTTAAACAATAATTTACTTTTATATGGGAATGATCTTTCTTTTACAATCAAACCATCTAAGTTAAAACTTGTTGCACATCTTATTATTGAACCTATATTTCTTGGATCTGTTACCTCTTCTAAAGCTAAAAAATTAATATTTTTCTTTTCATTATTTTTTAAATACTCTTTAATTGTTAAATGCTCAGTATTCTCTATTTCCGCTACTATATTTTGATGAGAAATATCCTCTTTACCACATAAATTATCAATTTCTTTTTTAGTTTTATAGAAAACATGAACCTTTTTCACTAGATTTTCATTTTGATTATCTCTATTCAACTTTCTTAATGCATCTTCTGTAATAAATAGACGATGCACCTTTCTTTTAGGATTTTTTAGAGCTTCTGTTACAGCGTGTCTCCCAACTATTAAAAAAGTAGTCTTTTTCATAAAAATCTTCGTTTTTTTTCAAATAATTAGCATATTTTAACGCAAAATGATTTATTGCATTTATTGTACAATTGCTTATAAAACCCTTGTTGTTGAATGCTTTTTAAGTTAGTGGGTATCCCTAAAGAAAAATTGGAGGGGTACCAAAGCGGT
>MDSZ01180491.1_pt1 | contig 11420 bp, 12 predicted proteins | sample 811201 | NCBI WGS metagenome assembly MDSZ01 (sample SAMN05326647, study PRJNA326480) | marine metagenome | isolation source: seawater | place: Indian Ocean: North | collected 2010 | reverse complement strand
GGGATTGACATGAAATATCTAACTACATCGGGATGAGTAACTGTTACAGGACCTCCACTTTTGATTTGCTCCTGAAAAAGAGGTATCGCTGAACCAGATGAGCCCAGTACATTTCCAAATCTAACCATAATCATTTTGGTAGAGTTTTTTTGAGATAAAGCTTGTAAGATTAACTCAGCAAATCTTTTCGTTGCTCCCATAATATTAGTAGGTCTAACTGCTTTATCTGTTGAGATAAGTACAAATGTTTCAACATTTGACTCTATAGCCGACTCAGCACAAATTTTTGTTCCGAAGATATTATTAAATACTGCTTCAAATGGATTCTCCTCTACTAGAGGAACATGTTTATATGCCGCGGCATGATAAACGGTTTGAACCTTAAAAGTCTTACAAACCTCAGTTATTCTATTTCGATCAGTTACACTTCCAAGAATTGAATACACATCAATATTTGGACTGATTATTTGTATTTCATTTTTTATGGAATAAAGCGCAAACTCATTTGCATCCAAAAGGATTAATTTCTTCGCACCATTCTTGGATACTTGTCTACTTATCTCTGAGCCTATCGAACCCCCAGCTCCTGTTATTAGAACAACTTTATCTTGAATATTTCTGTCGATCAAAGACTGATTAGCTTCTACTTCAGTCCTTCCCAACAAGTCCATAACATCTACCTCTTTAAGATCTGAAACAGTAACTTTACCTTGTGCGAGTGCCGCTAGACCCGGGAGAATTCTTACCTTCACTGAATATGCTTCGATTTCCTTTAGTAAATTTTTTAAATGGAATCGAGATGCTGATGGCATAGCAATTAGTACTTCATCTACTTTTCCTCTTGAGCATAATTTTTGTAATTTTTTAGGATCTAATACTTTTATACCTCCCAGAAAAGTTCCATGAAGCACTTTATCGCTATCTACAAACGCTACAGGTTGCATTTCAGAGCTGACCCTCAAAGCGCTAGCGAGCTGTATACCAGCTGATCCAGCGCCGTAAATAACCACCCTCTTTTCTGATTCTGTTTCTGAAAAATAGAAATATGCTATTAATCGCGAAACAATAACTAAAAAAGAAAACGTAATAAGGCCCGCTATCCAAGCCTCCACACTGATAATATTTTTGATTGTCAATCCCAGTAACTTTTCGTTTATAACTCTATATATATAGAGTGCGACTAGATTGAACAAAAAAACAAATAAAATTGCCCTTGCAATGATCCTTACAACAGAGAAGTCGATATATCTAACAATGGACTTATATACACCCAAGTACCAAAATACAAATACACAAAAAAATGGTAACCATAATAATCTAAGAATTTGTTCTTGGGAGATTTCAGAGATGTCTACGTTGCTTAAAACTAAAGCAAAAAAAGTGGCTATGCATATACAAAAGAAATCGCAAGATAGTACGATCAATTTTTTATTTAATCTTGAGGTTGATATTAAGTATTTCTTTAAAGTCACTTATATTAATAGATTGCTTAAGTTAATGGGAAACACCATCTTTTCTTATTGCCTTGATAATAGTAAGCCATATTATGTGGATATCAATAAGCAATGAGGCTTTTAAAAGATACTCTTCATCATATTTTACTTTTTCATTTATAGACAATTCATCCCTTCCATTGACTTGAGCCCAGCCAGTTATGCCAGGCTTAATGAGATCTATCCCTCTTTTTTTTCTCAATTCAATTAAGTCATATTGATTATGTAAGGCGGGTCTTGGTCCAACAAAACTCATATCTCCAAGTAGCACAGAATAGATTTGTGGCAACTCATCTAAACTACTTTTCCTCATAAAGACACCTATTGAAGTAATATATTGATCCGGATTCTTTAATTCATGAGTAGCAATATCTGGAGTGTCGATATGCATAGTTCTAAATTTCGGCATTAAAAAAATTTTATTTTCCTTTCCTACTCTCTTTGACCAGTGGAAAATTGGACCCTTTGAAGAAAACTTGATGAGCAGAGATAGCAGAATTGATGGACCTATAATGACAATAAGGAGAGTTAGTGCTAAAAATAGATCGAAGAAACGAGATATCATGTGCCTTATGATTTTAAATATAAATAGTTTAACAATTCTTCAACTAAGAGTTTGACTATAAGAGTAACTCTTTCCAGCGATATATTTAATGAAAACAAGTTTTTTATCTTCTTAATCTGCAACTTTCTTATATTCGGAATCTAGGAATTCTAGAATTCTTTTAATAACTTTTCTTTGATCAAACTCTTCTTTTGCTCTCATCCTTGCCATTTCGCCCATTTTTTTTCTCATTTCATGATCCTGCAAAAGCCTTTCCATTGCATGTTTGAGGCTTTCAATCTCTTTAACTCCTACTAGCAACCCAGTAATTCCATCTTCTATAGCATCTTTTAAACCATATATTCTGGTACCTATTGCAGGTATTCCACAAGATGCTGATTCAATGATTACAGTCCCAAACCCTTCTCTATAGCTAGGTAAACAGAATATATCAGCTGCATTCATAAATAACTCAGGATTGGGTGAAAAAGGTATAAATTCGATACCCTCTTTGGACATCTTGTCACTTAATATTTGATTTTTGATGTTTTCTTCATCAGGACCCAATAACCATAGATTTATATTGTTATGGACAGCCCTTAAATGAGAAAAACTTTCTATCAACTCAAATACTCCTTTATCTTTTTTCAATCTACCTACGAAAAGATAAACTATCTGGTCAGGACTCAAGTTATACTTTTTTCGCATAGAAATTCTATGTTCATCGGAAGGAATGAATCTCAAAGTATCTACACCGCAGAAAGAACCACTCCCAAGGACTAAAGATTTTTTTTCTTTGACAATATTATTCTCTAACAAGAAGTCTCTTTGAGAGGTGCTGTCGATTAGAACTTTGGTACACAAACTGTAAATTAATCTATCTAATCCCTTGAGGATGAATCTTCTTAACCCTGACTTTGTTAGCCATACCTGACCTGTAAATACGTGTATTCGAACTGGAATTAAACTTACAAAGGAGGCCAAGCTGGCCAAGAGGCCTGCTTTAGGTGTAAGAGAAAAGGAAAGTTCTATATTTTTTTTCTTAAGATTCAAAATCAGGATGAATAAACTTCTTAAGTCCTTGAAGAGATTAATTTCTCTCTCCATCTTAGTATCTATTAAAGTCAGGTCTCTAGGTAGGTAATTCAGAAACTCGTCATTAACTTTTGAAAGGTTTGTCATAATGAAAACCGAATAATCTTCTTTCAAAGATTCAACTAAATCAAAAAGATGAATTTTTACTGCAATGGGAGCCGTTACAATAATGGCAATTTTTTTCTTCAACCTTATTACCTCTAATTAATATGCTCTATTAATGTAGATATAAAACTAGAACCATTCTTTTACACAATTATTGATAGTAACACTATGTGGTAGCTTTGGCTTCCATAAAAAATTATCTTCAAACTTGTTTGATGAAAATGAAGAAAGTCTTGCGAGTGCTCTCGCTCTATTCTCTGTAAGTGGAAGTTTTAAATTTAAGCTCATTTTATTTAATTTAAGTAATAGCAAGACTAAAGCCAAAGGAATTCTTAATTTTGGTGTTTTTACAAGCAATGACTTAGAAGACAAATCTATAAACTCTTCAAAGCTAATGTCATGAGAAAGATTATATGCTTGGCATAATTCATCAATCGAAAGGTCTTCTTTTTTCTCTATTACTTGGAGAACAGCATCTACTAGATTTTCAACACTCATATAACTGCTCATAGCTTTTTTACTTCCAATGAAAAAAAATTTACCATTCAACACAGAATTTAGTAAGGCTTTTAATGACTGGTTAGGCATATCTGGGCCATAAATTGTTGTTGGTCTCAGTATAATTGTTCTAATTTCTTTTTGAGAAAAAAGCCATTCATCTGCATCTAGCTTACTTTTTTCATATCCATCATAAGCATGAAGTTGAGACTCTTCGTATATAAGACCTTCTGAAGATGTTTTATAAATACCAGCACTACTTAACTGAATAAATAGATCTACTCCTGCCTGTTTTGAGGCTTCATAAAGAGTTTTTACACCATTAAAATTTGTTTTTTGGTAATTTTGTGGGTTTGTGATTTCGCCAGCACAATTGCATACAACATCACAGTTTGCCAAAAAATTAAAAAGAGAATTCAAATCATTCATATCTCCTTGGTACCACTTGAATTCAGGACTGAGATGTTTTTTTTCTTTTCTCGATAATGCATTAACTGAATAATTTCTCTTCTTTAGACATTGAAGTAAATATCTTCCGACAAAGCCAGTTCCACCAGTTACGCCTACTCTTAATTTACCCATTATTTAGATTTAGAAAAAACTTTCCTACAGTTTTTTTTATCAAGTTTTCCTATGAAGAATCTTTAATATTACATCATTAGGCACTTTAAGAAAAAGAAGCAAGTACAAGACCAAATATTCCAATCTTAATGTTATGAATGGGAAAATTATCTTCTTAGCATTTACATAATCTCCTTCATGGATTGAGGATATAGAATCATAGTAATTACCTTTGGCATTTGCTTGTAAGAACTCTCTGCTGTACATTTTATTGAGATCAGGTTTTTTTTCTGCTATCTCATTGATCGTTAGTCTAACCTCAGAACCAGCAATTTTCATTGTTTTGCTTGATAAAGAATTTTTCATTAATCTATATTTAACAAGGTAATCTTGAAGGACTCCAACTTCATTAGAAGAAGCAATGTTCATAAATAAATTATGATCAGGACAGTAGGACATATTTGTATTAAAGTTTAATTCATTATCAATTAAGTAAGATTGACGCAAAATAACACTTTGCATATTAATTTCGTAATGCTTCAGTAAATTACGAAAGATATAGCCACTTTTATTTTTTGCAGGAAAATTTCTTATATGTTTACCCCTTTCATCGATTATCTTGGCCCCAGCATATCCAAGCACGTAATTCTCTGATTCCATCATTTTTACCTGCAATTCAAGTTTCGTAGGGAAATACATATCATCACAATCTAGAAAGCATACGTATTTACCTGAAGCTTTGTTCATTGCTAAATTTCTCGCTTCACCTAGGCTTGTTTTGTTTTGATTAAAGAAATATTTGACTCTTTCATCATATGACATTGCTATTTCGGCACTTTTATCTGAAGAAAAATTATCCCAAAATATTATTTCCCAATTGGAATATGTTTGGTCGTAGACGGAGGTGATGGCTTCTTTCAAAAACCTTTCACCATTATGGCAATTCATTATTATGCTTACTAATGGCCTAGTCTCCATTATGAAATTTCATTTCTATAATGATTTATTGTTCTATCAAGGCCTTCCTCTAAGCCAATTCTCTCTTCCCATCCAAGTAATTCTTTAGCTTTTGTCACATCTGCATACAGTTCCATATTTTCTTGAGGTCGATGAGCAATCTCCCCAAAAACTGGTTTACCAGAGCCTATTTGAGAATGTACTCGATTTATCATTTGCTTTATGGAGATAGGTTTTCCGGAGCCAAGATTAATGATTTCTCCTACTGCATCTTCACAAGACAAACTCAGCAATATTCCCTCAACAATATTCTCTACGTAGCAAAAATCTCGTAATTGCTCCCCCGAAGAAACCGGTATTTTTTTGTCCTCCAAGCATCCTTTAATCAATTGAGGTAAAAATCTTTTAGAGTCCTGGCGTGGTCCAAAGACTAAAAAAAGCCTTAACATCACTGAAGGAAAAGACTCGGTTTTATGCAACATTTTTAAAAGTTCTATCGATGCAGACTTACTAAAAGCATAAGGAGAAATAGGAGCAGCAGGTAGATCTTCATTCAATGGAGATAAATTTCCACCATATTCATCACTACTTCCTATTTGCACAAATCGTTTTAACCTTTTCCAATTTGTAGCCTTGAGAAGGTTTATTGTGCCTCCTAAATGAGTATCAATAATTTGACTGCCTCCATTGCTGAAGGGTGAATGATCAATATAACCGGAAAGATTTACAAGGTAATCAAGATCTTGAGGAATCTTTTCTCGTAAAAGCTCTAAGTTGGTTAAATCTACCTGAGTATAGATCGCCCCTTCTATCTTGTTTCTTAATGAACTGTAATTATTAAAGAAAATATGCGTCTCATAACCTTCCTTTAAAGCCCTATCAGCTAAGTTAGAGCCTATAAAACCACTGCCACCTAAAATTAAAAGACTACGTTGCACTGTCTTTTACCACAAAGGTTTACCTGTTTGCCACATTTCCTCAAGGAAGTCTCTGTCTCTTTTAGTATCCATACACTTCCAAAATCCTTCATGTTTAAAGGAACATAATTGATTCAATTCTGCAACTTTTTCTAATGGTTCCTTTTCAAGAATCGTTGAATCCTCTTCTATTAATTCTAAGAATTCGGGCTCCATAACAAAATAACCACCATTTATCCATCCGTGCGCAAGCTGTGGTTTTTCTTTGAATGCTTTGACGATATCTCCATCTATATCAAGTTCCCCAAATCTTGCACCAGGATGTACAGCAGTAACGGTCACCATTCTTTTTTGTTTTTTGTGAAAAGAAACTAGCTCATCAATATTTATATCAGATACACCGTCTCCATAAGTGAGCATAAAAGTTTCATTTCCAATAAAGTCCTTCATTCTTCTTAATCTACCACCAGTCATCGAATTTAATCCTGTGTCCACTAAAGTTACATTCCAATCTAAACTATTTTTTTGATGGGTTATAAGATTTCCTTTTTCTAAATTTATTGTGAAATCCGAATTAAGTTCACGATAATTTAAAAAATAATCCTTGATATATTCTGCTTTGTAACCCAAAGCTAGATAAAAATCCTTATGATTGTATTTTGAGTAAGTATTCATGATATGCCATAAAATTGGCTTATCTCCTATTTTGACCATCGGTTTTGGTATTGTTTCGGTATATTCAGAAAGTCTAGTTCCAAATCCTCCAGCTAATATGATTACTTTCACTTTAAGTTCTCCAATTATATGAAATTTCTTCTATCTCTTTCCTATCAACCTCATTGGGGTCATGTTCAATATCTGCTATGTTTAATATTAATGAATTGGTTTTCGAGAGTCCCTGAAAACCAAACCAAATTTTTGGAGGTATAGTCAATCTAGAGTAGTTTTCAACAGATAAAGTAATTTCCTCAAAAGTTTGACGATTATATCTATCATCAAACAACACAAATCTAACCTCTCCAAGTGGCACTACGAGGTTCAATGTCATAATATTATGTCTTTTCCATGCCTTAATTTCGTTAGGTTCAATTTCAGAGAAATAAGCTTCACCGAAATTCTTGTAACCTTTGTCATTTTTTTTTAAGGCATGAAAAACTCTACCTTTATCAACAGCAATAACTTTCAAAGATGTAAGTACTATACCTTCAATCATCAAGCGCCCAGTTGTTTGATTTAGAACTTGCAAGTTTTGCATATTCTTCTATCTGATCAATAGAAAATTTAAACATAGAAATATCATTTTCTTCGAAGTAGCACTTATACCAATCAGCTGTCATCTTAACAGTTTGTTGAAAATTTAATGTTGGCTTCCACTTAAGATCAAATAACGCTTTGTCACAATTCAGTTTCAACAAACCCGCTTCGTAAACATTACTTTTTTCTGACACGTCACGCCATTTTGCTTTGGACCAAGATTTTTCCATCTCATCGATAAGCTGACCAACAGAGTAATTATTAGCAGAAGAAGGTCCAAAGTTATAGGCTTCTCCATGATTTTTTTCTGAATCATGTAGATCACATGCTAATGACAAATAGCCACTCAATGGCTCTAAAACATGTTGCCATGGCCTTGTAGCATTAGGGCTCCTTATATCTACACTCTTTCCTGTAGACCACGCTCTAATACAATCTGGTACTATTCTGTCCTTTGCCCAGTCACCTCCTCCGATAACATTTCCTGCTCTAGTTATGCCTATTCTTAAATTACTATCCTGCCTAAAGAAAGATTCAACATAGGTTCTTATTGCAAGTTCTGCCATTCCTTTAGAAGCACTGTATGGATCTTTTCCTCCAAGTCTATCTGTTTCCCTATATCCCCAAGGCCATTCAACATTATCATAAGCTTTATCACTTGTTATCATTACAGCGACAACCTTTTTGTTAAGATTTCGTAAGGATTCCAAAACATAGGCAGAACCCATCGCATTCACGTTAAGAGTATCTATGGGATGCTCATAAGAAGGTCGCACTAAAGACTGGGCCGCTAAATGAAAAACAAAATCAGGACGTGTTTTAAAAACCAAATCTTTCAAACTTTCTAGATCTCTAATATCTGCTAAATTATGATCCGTAAAATCATCAAGCCCAGAGACATCAAAATTTGAGGGTACAGTTGGAACGCTGGCTGAGTAGCCAATAACCCTAGCTCCCAACATATTTAGCCAAATGGAAAGCCAACTTCCTTTAAAACCAGTATGGCCTGTAACTAAAACAGTTTTTCCTTTGAAAGTGTCTTTAAATAATTTCATAAAAAAGTTATAACTTAGAGCAATACCCTAAAATCTCTTGCCAATCCGCAGTTAAGCAATTTATTAGTTTCATTTCCTCGAAGTATGTCATTAATTTCTTTTCCTATGCCTATAAAATCACAACCAACTTCTAAAGAGGCATTATAGTCTGCTAAGGCATCTCCAAAAAACAGAATATCATTTGCATTTACAAAATGAGCAGACATCAGCGATCTAAGATTCTCTGATTTAGAGGCAGGAGAGCCATATATATCTTGAAAAAACTTATCCATTTTACGTCTTCTAACTATTTCCTTTATTTCACTTTCCGGAGTGGCTGAAATGATAAATGAACGTTTGTTATTGATACAGAATTTATTCAAAAATTCTGAAACTCCATTTATTTCAGATGCGTTAATAACATTATTTATAACCAAATCAGAAAACTTATCTGCAAGCCCGATTATTTCATTTTGTTCTAATTTAATATTTAAAAAGTCTTTATGATAGAGGAAGAATTTTTCATATCTTGACATGCCACCATTTAAAAGATGATGTTCAACCACTTTACTTTGAACTTCTGATCCATAAGCCTCATACATCTTAGAAAATGCATTTGTTTTTATATTAACTGAATCAGCCAGAACTCCATCGAAGTCAAAAACGAAAATAGCTTTACTATTCAAAAGGCTGTGTATCTGAGGTATTGTTAAAAACATTTCAAAGGAATGGTTGGCTATAAATTATCAAAACTTTCTTATATCAATGTTCTATAAGATTAATTATAGAATCAATATTTTTACATTGAGAGTGGCTGTAGCTCATGATGGGTAGTTTATTTAATTGATCTCCCCAGATATTTGAATTATCAGAGAATAATTTCTTCATTGACCCTAAAGGATTCTGATAGAAAATTCTATCAATGGCATTACTTGATTTAAGCTTTAAAAGCATAGATTTAGAGTGCTCTATAACTCTATCTTCAATTGGCTTGCTCAACAAAGAAATGTAAATCTGCTCGTAGATCAAGTTTAAAGCATCAAACCCTATAGGGAATGACCCTTGTGTGTAATGCTCCCAATCAATGATAATCAAATCATCTCCGCAGACTATCAAATTGTCTATAGAGTAATCGCCATGGATTACTCCACTCTCATTTCCTAAACTTGACCAAACATTACAATAAACCTCTATTGCTTTTTCGATTATTTTTCTATTTTTCCAATAACCTTTTCTAAAATCTCCCTTTTGTCCATGAAAAAAGTTTAATTTTAATGCATAATAATTTGGTAATTCTGTTAGCCCATTTAAAAGCTTAATTCCAGAAATTTTTTCGTACCACAAAACTCCAGCAATTTCATTTCTAAGTTTTGCAATTGCAAGTGGATTAGTTGAAGATTTCTGCAAAATTATGGGCACAGATTCATGATCAAATAAAGTAGTCAAAAAAATTTTGCTATTATTTGCATTAGATCTAAAGAGAATTCTAGTCATTTCACAATAACCAATTTATCTGTTAAGAGGATTCTCAAAAATTTTGTTTTTGTAATAATCCATCCCGATACCAAGATTGCCATGCGGATTGGGTTTAATGAATAGAGGGACCAGTAACGTTCAAACTTTACCTGTACATTCTCTGGTATAACTAACTTGGTATCATTTAGTGATGGAGAAATTGAATATAGAAGAAATTCTTTTTTTTGAACATACCTTCCTTTAAATAAAGCCCACAGAAGTTTTGACTTAAAATCATCTAAAATAAAAACTTTAGTTTGAATAGATTCGGAAATAAATTGTCTTTTAAAATTTTTGATTCCGAAAGAAATCATATAGTCGAAATGTCCTGGTGAATCATCTAAACTTTTCACATTATCTAAAATAATAGAATTCTTCTCTTGTCTTAAGAATACCTTAAATACATGGTCATCAAGCCAAACTGACGCTCCACGAAAAATTAAAGACTCAACATATCCTAAATTAAATCCTGAAAAGAAAACCTTGCTGTTAGTAAGCTCTAATATTTCCAAAATGGCTTCCGAGTGGGAATTAGCCATTCTTTAATTCATTAAGTTTTGATGATAGAAGGTCATCAGCATATCTTTCTTTAGAAGAAAAGATAAAAGAGCCAAACCACAAAGCCAACCACTTTAAATTAACTCCAAGATAAAATAACCAGCTTAAATGAGGTCCGCCGTATTGCTCTAATAGGATAAGAAATAAAACAAAATCTATTGTCCTAGAGCGATCATCTAAAAATATGGTAAAAAAATTATAAATACCACTATGGGATTCTTTTATAGTTTTAAAATTACTTTTATTGGAAGAAGTGGTGAGATTTTTAGTATTTATTTCTTCGATAATAAAATTGTTGGAGAATTTAGTAAGTAAAGTTCCGTAACAAAACGGATAAATGAATAAAGTAAAAAGGAATAGAGCATTTTCTCCAAAAAGATAATAGTTATAAATACCTAGAGAGATTACAAAAGCCAAGGAGTTAATTGCAGCCCCGTAAACATCCAGCACATGACCGGTCAAGGAAGTCTTCTGCTTCAGACGAGCGAAGAATCCATCCGCCCAATCCAATATTCCCTTAGAAAAAAAAAGAAATATAGCTAAGAAGTGCAACTCATGGATCGGTATCGCCAGAAAGAAAGCCGCAAGAAATCCCCAAAAAATATAAACTTTAGTAATTGTATTAGGATGTATTGAGGTATTTTGGAGAAAGTAGACCACAAGAGTAGAAAAAAACATGTAGTATCTTGCTTTAAGATATGAGTAAGGGTTCTTAAGAAAATTTCCAACGTATGGCATCCTTTCAATATTGTAGTCCAACTGAAATTTGTATAAGTCATTGAAACTTTTCATAAGCTAGTGAGCTGAATGAATTAAATGATCAATAATCAATATCGTGTTCTGAAGCAACTATGATTAGTTCGCTTACTTCATCTAACTTAGATAATTC
>MDSZ01190287.1_pt1 | contig 11421 bp, 10 predicted proteins | sample 811201 | NCBI WGS metagenome assembly MDSZ01 (sample SAMN05326647, study PRJNA326480) | marine metagenome | isolation source: seawater | place: Indian Ocean: North | collected 2010 | reverse complement strand
TATAGAAGTTTCTTATGTAGATATGACAAATGTTGACAACATAAAAGCTAATTTAAAAGAAAATACTAAAATGATTTTTGTGGAAACCCCTACTAATCCTTTATTAAAGATTGCAGATCTTTCAAAAATAGCAAGATTGGCAAAAGCGAATAAAATTCTTACTGTTTGCGATAATACTTTTGCCTCACCGTTTAACCAACAACCACTAAATCATGGTTTTGATATTGTTATTCACTCGGCTACTAAGTATTTAGGTGGACATTCAGATCTTATTGCTGGGGCAATGGTAATTGGAAAAAAAGATAAAAAATTGATTAATAGAATGTCCAACATTCATAATTCCTTGGGGCCTATTACGAGTGCCTTTGATAGCTATCTTTTGTTGAGAAGTTTAAAGACTCTAGTTGTAAGAATGGAGAGACACAATAAAAGCGCCATGGAAATAGCTAAATTTTTAGAAAAGCGAAAAGATATTAAAAACGTTATTTATCCAGGCTTAAAAACACATCCTCAACATAAACTTGCCGCAAGACAAATGAATGGATTTGGAGGAATAGTTTCATTTGAAATCAAAGGTAAATTAAGTAAAGCTAAATCCTTTTTAAAGAAAACAAAGATCTTTACATTGGCAGAGAGCCTTGGTGGCGTTGAAAGTCTTATTGAACATCCAGGATTAATGACGCATGCATCTTTGTCTAAAGAGAGAAGAGAAAAATTAGGGATCTCTGATACTTTAATTAGATTATCTATTGGATTAGAAAATATCGAGGATCTTAAAGAAGATATAACTCAAGCTTTAAAATAAATATTTTTTTAAATAAATTAGCTTAGTTTCTTAGAAGTTTTATCTTATAAATTAAATTAAGCTTAATTCTCTTTAATCTTCTAATAAATCTTTCTTTGAAGCTTAATGAGTATTTCCTATTTTGAATTAAATCAATTTCACTTTTAAATTGATTATTACAATTTACTGGATATGGTTTTATCCCTTTAATTTTTAAACCTTTAAAGCAAAACCATTGTTTGTCTACATCAACAGGTCTACCAAAAGTATTTGATAAATTTAAAAGAATTTTAGCTCCCTTTCTAGTAATTACCTCTGCAATGCATAGAGTTGGTGGTTTGTAATAACTTTGTATATCAAATTTTTGAAATTTTTCGATATTGACACCTTTTCTTGGCTTAGTCGATAAGTCAGCTAATTTAAGAATATCCCAATCAGATTTTAAATTATGCAAATTATCTAAAATAAATTTTAGATTTTCCTTCAAATAGGCATCATCTTCTAATACTAATCCAAAATCAATATCATCGTCTAAAATTGCTTTCCATGCATTGCGGTGAGCAATATAACAACCAATTTCTCCATCAGTAAGAGGCGTATGATAATCAAGCTTATTTCTCACTTTTGAATAATATTTATTTTTTAGATCTTGCCTTTCTTTTACATCAACTCCAGGAATTCTCTTGAAAGAAAGATTTTGTTGCTCTAGTTGTTGAGAAATATAATTAAATCTATCGCTAGATGATGACATATTTATTACGTATATCTGATATGTCATTTAAAAAGGAAAAATTTTTAAACGTCGAAATTAAAAAAAGTTAACTTATTTCCATCAAGATCATAAATGTAGGCTCCGTAAAAAGCTCCAGCACGTTGGCCAGGTTCGCCATCGTCTTTTGCACCTAGAGATATAGCCTTGGCATACATTTCATCAACTGCTTCCTTTGAATCTAATGCAATACCTTTCATGGAACCATTTCCAAACGTGGCTTTTTCACCGTTATACGGGACCGCAATAGCTAGGATTACCGAGTTATCTTCAGGAGACATCCACATAGTAATTCTGTCATTTGCTGGGAATTTTTTAGCGTTTATTAGGCTTAAAAGTTCATCATAGAATGCTTCTGCAGCCTCCTTGTTATTAGTGCCTATTGTTGAATAGTATTTTAATTTTGTAGCCATTATTTAAATATTACTGTTTTATTGTTATTTAAGAATACTCTTTGTTCAGAATGATATTGTACCGCTTTTGCAAGAGTAATTGATTCAATATCTCTTCCGATTATCTCCATGTCTTCTGGAGATTTTGTATGATCTATTCTATCAACGGTTTGTTCAATTATAGGGCCTTCGTCAAGTTCGCCAGTAACATAATGAGCTGTAGCTCCAAGAATTTTTACTCCTTTAGAATAAGCCTGATGATAAGGTTTAGCTCCTTTAAAACTGGGTAGAAAAGAGTGATGAATGTTAATAATTTTGCCATAGTATTTTTCACAAAAATCATTTGAAAGAATTTGCATGTATCTAGCTAATATAATTAGATCAATGTTATCTTCATTAAGAATGTCAAGCATCCTTGCTTCGGCCTTGTCTTTGTTGTCTTTTGATACTTCTACATAGTGAAAAGGAATGCCATAGTCAGAAACTATTTTTTCCAAGTCTGGGTGATTAGAAATTACTGACTTTAAGTCTATTTTTAAAGCGTTAACGCTCTGACGATATAAAAGATCTTGTAAGCAATGACTATATTTCGAAACAAATATAGAAGTTTTTGGATTTAAAATGGCATCTTCAAATGACCAGTCCATTGAAATCTCTTCTGCTAATTCTTTAAATCTTTCATTAAATTTAATTTTGTCTATATTTTTTTCTGGAGAAATTACTTTGACTCGCATAAAAAATTTTTGAGTTTCCGGATCTCCATAATGAGCGGATTCTTTTATAAAAAGATTATGTTCATTTAAAAAATTGGAGACTTTTGCTACCAATCCTAAAGAATCCGGACAAACACCTCTTAATATATATTCTTTATCATTCATCAATCAATTTCTCTATAAAAAAATTTTATTTTTCCTGTATTTGCCGAAAGAACGTTCACTTCCCTAACTAATTCGCCGCCATCTTCATATATTTCTTGGGTAATGTCTACAGAATCGCCAAACAAATCAATTGTTTCAGAATAAAACGCATTGATTGAATTTTGTTTCTTACCTGTCCAAATCCTTAAGTTGTTGTAAATGATACTGTCATTTCCATCTAAACAATTTAAATTCACCATTATTTGACTATTTACAAGGATAAATGGAATTAGAATATTTATAAAAGTTTTTTGTAAAGTATTTGTCTCTAAAGATTTTAATCCATCAGTTAAACCAGAAAAATTTTCTATTCTGTTTAAATTCCATGAGCCTTTTATTTCGCAACCTTCAGCTATAGGAACGGGTGAAAAAGTAGCTATTCTAAAAATTAAAATAAGAACTAATGGAATAAAAAAAACTAATGACAATTTTGTCATGAATTATTTCTCTAAATTATTTTCGAAATATATTGATCGTGAAGGAAAAGCAAAATCTGAATTATTTTCTATCACAATCGATTTTATTTTTAATAAGAGATTTTGTTTAACTTCAGAATACTCAGTATAGGAATCCTTATTTGTGTAGCATAGTATTTCGAGATCAATTGAACTCGCGCCAAATTCTACAGCTTTTGCAAAAGAGTCTTGACCTGGATTGATACAGAACCCTTGATTTTCATCATTAATGAAACCTTCTATCTCTTTGCATATTTTTGAGATTTCTTCTGCAGAACTAGAATAAATTAAATTAATCATCCATCTAATTCGGCGATATTTATTTAAACCATGATTTATAACACTAATATCTGATAAGTCTTTATTCGGAATTATCATTGGAGATGTATCGAAAAGTCTCACTGTTGTAGACCGGAAACCAATACTCTCAACTATTCCATGAAATTGACCAGGTACTTCTATTCTATGTCCTGGTTGAAATCTATTTTCTCCAATAATTAACATACCAGAAATAAGGTTCTTGAATAAATCTTGAGCACCCAATGCAATAGCCACTGAAAAAAGTCCTAAACCAGCAATTAAAGGTCCAATTTCAATACCAAAAATATCAAGAATGATTGCTAATCCAACAACCCAAACTAGGACTCTAGTAGATCTTTCTAACCAAACAGACATTGCTTGGGTAAGCCAGGTATTATTTGATAAAACTGAGAATAAAGGACTTACTAGACTGGATAATGCACTGAAAATCGTATAAACAATTAAGGCTTTAACGACATTAGTTGCAACTAAATCAATCAATCCTTCGAGGGGAAGATAGATAGTAATAAGGTAAAAGCCGATTGTGATTGGTATAAAACCTAAAGGCCTTTTTAAGGATTCCAATAATATATCGTCTAAATCGGTCTTAGTTTTAGAAGTAAATCTTTTCAAAGTTTTAACCCCTAAATTAGCAAATATTCCTCTAAGAATTAAAGAAACTATAAAAATGGCTATAGTCACTAAAACCTGAGACATGTTTATACCTAGGAATCCAGAGGTCCAAACTTGATTTAATAAATTCAAAAAATCATCCATCTGAGGAAGGATACTATTTATAGTTAATTATTAAAATAACTCTTCTGAATTATTTGATCAATTGAAGAAATCTTTTTTTGCGTTAAATCAACAAATGAATGGATTTTAGTATTGTCATATTTTCCAATCCGTGAGCTATTTAAATTTGCTAAAAATTTCTGAATAAATACTAACGCATCATTATTTTTTGGAAGATTTAAAAAACTTCTATGAATGATTGTTAAACATCTATATATAGATCTTGGAAACGAATCATCTTTGAATAAAAAATTAATGACACTATCTTTTTCTATTTCTCCTTTAGAAACTTTTCTGAAAGCCTGATGAGCAGAAAGTGTTTTTAAAAGATTGACCCATTCTAAAGTTGAAAGATCAATAGTCCCCTCTTTTTTCTCTGTTGTACAAATTGAATCGATAATCCTTGTAATCATGTCTGCTCTTTCAACGAATCTGCCTAGCCTTAAAAACTCAAAAGCATATCCTCGTGAAAAATTATCAGAAATTATTCCAAAAAATCTTTGTGAAGAAGATATAACTTCATAAATATTTTTTGCTCTTTTTCTTTTGCTTACCGAAGCAGTCATTTCTTTTAAAAAATTCATTTCAATATTATTTAATTCTTCAACAGCAGACCTTGGTAGATCATCTTTAATAAATTCGGAATTATATGAAGCGTTATGTAAGCAAGAAGCAATTGAGTTTGGATTATTTCTTTCTCTGCTTAAGTAATGAATTACATTAGATTCCTCATAATATTTATGATTGTTTAAATAATCTTTTTTTGAATCCATAGCCTCTAAAATAGGCTCCCATCCCAATGAATCGTCAATTGGATAATCCAACATCATTTCAACATTTACGTTAATAAGTCTTCCGGTATTTTCAGCTCTTTCGATGTATCGAGCTAACCAATATAAGTGTTCAGCGTCTCTACTTAACATTTAATCAATAATCCATGTATCTTTACTGCCGCCTCCTTGGGAAGAATTGACAATAGAACTACCCTTTTTTAAGGCTACTCTAGTTAAACCTCCAACGGTTACATAATTTTTTGAGCCACTTAATATGAATGGTCTCAGATCAAGATGCCTCGGTTCTATTTTTCCTTCTGAAAAGGTTGGTGATGTTGAAAGTGAAATATAGGGCTGAGCAACAAAATTCCTTGGATTATTTCTAATTTTTCTAAAAACGGGATCGACTTCTTTTGGCTTCAAGTCTTTGCCTATTACAATTCCATAACCTCCTGATTCCGCGACTGGCTTGATTACCATCGAGTGGATATTTTTTTCAACAAACTCTCTATGTTCTTTGTTATTCATAAAATAAGTTTGTATGTTCTTAAGAATTGGTTTTTCATCAAGGTAAAAATCAATCATCTGAGGAACATAAGCATAAACCGCCTTATCATCTGCTATTCCACAACCAGGAGCATTGATAATTGCAACTTTTTTTTGTGACCAACTTTTTAATAAACCTCTAACCCCTATTGTTGAATCTGGATTTCCAACTTCGGGGTCAAGAAAATCATCATCAATTCTTCTGTAAATTACATCTACTCTTTTTAAACCTTCTATAGTTTTTTTGTATACATAGGAATCTTTGCCAACCTCCAAGTCACTTCCTTCTACCAGGTCAATTCCCATTTGTTGTGCCAAATAAGAGTGCTCGAAATATGCAGAATTATAAATCCCTGGTGTTAGAAGCACTATTTCTGGATGTTTTGATTTTGAAAAACTTACTGAAGCTAAAGTTTCATAAAGTTTACTGGGGTAATCGTCGACTGGATTTACACCGTATTTATTAAATAAGTCTGGTAATACTCTCTTCATTACCATCCTATTTTCTAACATATAAGAAACCCCAGACGGGACTCTCAAGTTATCTTCTAAAACATAAAAATCTCCATCTTCCCCTTTAATCAGATCTGAACCACAGATATGAGACCAAACGTTATGTTTCAACTTAATGTTTTTACAATACGATTTATAAGCTGGAGTATTTATAACTAGGCTTTCATCGATGGAAAAATCATTTAGAAATTTTTTCTTGTTGTAACAATCCTCAATAAAAAGATTTAAAGCTTTAACTCTCTGAATTAAGCCTTTCTCAACTAATTTCCATTCATCTTTTTTAATCAACCTTGGAATAAAGTCTAATGGCCAAACACGATTATCATTAGTTTTTGATTCATCTTGGTAAACTCTAAAAGTAATTCCCATTGATTGTATTGCTGAAATAGTAGCTGAATTTATATCTTGTAAGTCATCTAATGATAAAGGTGAAAGAAAATTTATAGCTTTTTGGGCGTGTTTACGAATTTTAAGAGAATCTCCAAAGAATTCATCGTAAGAACTTCCCTTATTAAGATAGTTAATTAAACTATTCTTCTTCATGGTAATTTATTATCTAATAAAAATTTAAGTCCAGATAAAGGCATTTTTTTATAGTTAGTCTAACGAAATGCACTAAATTAATACAAAATTATTATTAACATTGATTTATTAGTATGTAATGAATTATGTTATTTTTATCTAAAATAGAAATTTATGACTTATTGCTTAGGGATAAAAGTTAACGAAGGATTAGTTTTCGCATCTGATTCAAGAACCAACGCTGGTTTAGACAACGTAGGATCTTATTCAAAAATGTTTACCTATAATGTTGGCGACAGAGCTTTTGTCATAATGACTGCTGGAAATCTTGCTACTTCTCAAGCCGTCTATCATAGAATTCAAAAAGATCTTGATAGCTCCTCTCCAAATAATAACTTAAACCTTTGTCAAGATCTTGAAGAAGCAGCCGAGTACATTGGTGAGATAAGTTTAGAATGCCAAAAAGTTGGAAGTGAAGCTCCGCTTCAAGAAAGTCCTCAACTAGGTTCTAGTTTTATCCTTGGTGGTCAAATAAAAAATCAATCGCCAAATATTATTTTAATTTATCCGGAAGGAAACCATATTCATGTTTCCGACGATAGTCCATTTGTTCAGATTGGTGAAACCAAATACGGAAAACCTATTTTAGATAGAACAATAGCTGCTGACACTCCATTAGGAGATACGGCTAGAGCCGCGTTACTCTCCCTAGATTCAACAATGAGAAGTGATTTAACTGTTGGCCCACCAATAGACTTTGTTGTTTTCAAAAAAGATCAAATCAATTTAGATTTTCAAGATAGGTTAAAATTGGATTCTCCTTTTTTTCAACAGTTTTCTAATATTTGGCATGACGAACTATTGAAAGCTATCAATCATTTACCTAGGTTTAATTGGGAAGATGCTTGATTTCCTTTATTGCATTGTATTTATGGATCGAGACTTGAATACTCTTTCCAAAAATCCTTAAAAACGCATTTCTAAGAAATATTAAATATCTGTTTGAAAGATGATTCATATATCCTTGAATCCTAGATTTAACTTGTATTTTATTTCCTCTTTTCAGCCTTAATTTTTGATAATTAGTTAAAGTTTTATTTAAATTGGTATTAATTTTTAATAATTCAGAAAAACTGTAAGCATCTTCTATGGCTAAACACGATCCTTGAGCCAAAAAAGGTAACATCGGGTGAGCAGCGTCACCCATTAACAATAAATTACCATTGACCAATTTTTTAATAGATTTGCGCTCGTATAAACCCCATTTGTGTAAATTATCCGATTTTGAAAATAATTCTAAAACATCTTCATTCCATGAAGAAAAAACTGATAAGAGCTCTTGCATATGCCCTTGAGACACCCAAGATTCATCTTCCCATTTTTTTTGTTTTCTAATTGCTACAAAATTAATTTTATTTCCTTTAGAGATTGGGTAATGAACGATATGGCCATGAGGGCCTAGGTAAATATTTATTTGATCCCATAATGAATTTGAAGACAATTCACTTCTAGGAGTCATACCTCGCCATGCTACAAGATTACTAAATTTAGGAATCAAATTATCGAAATATTTTGTTCTGATGTCTGACTTAATTCCATCACAAGCAATTACTAAATCTGAAGTTGTTTTTTGTTTATTATGAAAATAAATTTCAGTGTCTTTAATATAAGAGCAATTGTGATCAAATATTAGTTCTCCATTAAGACTTAAATAATGCTCTTTCATGACATCAATTAAATCTCTTCTATCAATGCTAATAAAATCATTTGAATTTTCATTCAAACTTACAGATTTGATTAATCTGGCATTATCAAACGAACGAAAATTTACTCTCTCAGGCAAATATCCAAGAGATATCAATTCATCTTTTAACCCAAGCTTATCAAGCAGTAATGTTGCATTTTTCGATAAATTTACCCCTGCACCATATGGGCTTAAAGATATGTCTTTTTCATAAATAGTTGGGTGATAATTATTTTTTTTTAAACAGCACCCAAGGAAAAGACCTGAAACTCCTGCTCCTATAATCGTTATTTTTTCAGGCATTTATTTCTACTGCCTTTACTTGTCTTTTAAGTCTTTCTTTTCTTTTTGTTTTATCTTTTACTTCACCAACTAACTGACCACATGCTGCCATAATATCGTCACCCCTGGTTGATCTTATCGTAGTAATAAATCCTTTTCTTACCAAACATTCTTTAAAAGCTCTTAGTCTATTATTAGATGGTTTAGAGTATCCAGAAAGAGAAAACTCATTAAAGGGGATTAAGTTGATCTTGCAAGGATAATCTTTTAACAAATTCGCTAATTCATTTGCTTCATTTAGGGAATCATTAACTTTATCAATTAGTATGTATTCAAAAGTTGTGACTCTTTTATCGTTAAATGAATCAACATAATCTTTCACTGATTTTAAAAGATCTTGAATAGGATATTTTTTATTAATTGGTACTAAAGTGTCTCTGAGTTTATTGTTTGGAGCATGAAGAGAAATAGTTAAAGAAACATCTGAGACTTTAGATAATTTATTTATTTCCGGAATTAATCCTGAAGTGCTCAAGGTAACTTTCCTTTTTGATAAGTTATAAGCAGAATGGTGTCTCATTAATTGCATGGCGCTAACTACATTATCGAAATTCAAAAGAGGTTCCCCCATACCCATCATTACAATATTAGTTATATTCTTCTCATTTGCGTTTCTTGGAGTACCAAAAGAGTTTTCAGCTATCAAAACTTGTCCAATAATTTCACTCAAAGTTAAATTTCTTGAAAACCCCTGCTTACCAGTTGCACAAAAACTACAGTTCACAACACAACCTACTTGGGATGAAACGCATAAAGTATTTCTTCCTTTTTCAGGGATTAACACCATCTCAATAGATTCATTATCTCCAACTTCTAGAATCCATTTTTTTGTACCATCCTTTGATACCTCTTCAAAAGAAATCTTTGGAACTTTTATAACGCAATTCTCAATTAAGTATTTTCTTAATGATTTTGAAAAGTTAGACATTTCATTAAAATTCACAACACCATTTTGATGAATCCATTTAAGAAATTGATCAGTTCTATAAGAAGCTTCACCTATAGATTCAAAGAAGTTAGAAAGATCGTTTATTGTAAGGTCTAATAAGTTAATCTTTTTTACTGCAGAAATCATTTTTTTAAATGAAGAAAAAAAATTAATCTTTAGAAAAAATTAAATTTCCATCCTCAAGCTTTGAGAATTTTACGTCGAACCAATCTTTTATGTAGTCTTGATAGTTAACCCAAGGCTTTTTACTTCCTTGTTGAGGATGTAAACCTATAGATCTTTGAATATATCCTGAAGAAAAGTCCTTTAACCAATCATAAGTTTCATCAACATCCAATGGCTTTTTTGGACAAGCTGACAAGTAATTATTTTGATCCATATGTTTTATCAATCGACATAAATAAGTGCTAGTTAAATCTGCTTTTAATGTCCAAGATGCATTGATGTAACCAAAGGAATTTACAAAATTTGGAATGTCACTATACATCAAACTTTTATAAGTCATTGTTTCTGAAACATTCACTGGATTATTGTTCACTGAAATATTTACTCCGCCGAAATTTTGCAGAACTAATCCTGTGGCTGTTACGATAATATCTGCCTCTAAAAAATCGCCAGACTTTAATTTAATACCATTTTCCTCAAAGGCTTCGATGTGATCGGTTACGACTGTTGCAGATTTATCTTTTATTGCATTGAAAAAATCACTATTGGGTATCAAACACATTCTTTGTTCCCAAGGGTTATAACTAGGCGTGAAATGTTTATCTACATCAAAGTCAGGAAGCTCTTTTTTTACCTGATCTATCAAAAATTTTTTAGATCTGTCTGGAAATGCTCTTACCCTTTTAAAAAGTGATTGTTGAATGTAAACATTTTTGAATCTTATCAGCGCATAAACTAAAGACTTTGGTAAAAATTTCTTTAAAAACAATGCAACTCTATCTTCATCTGGTCTCGAAACAAAATAAGTTGGAGATCTTTGAAGCATCGTTACAAGATTTGCTTCTTTCGCTATTTCCGGAACAATAGTAGCCGCTGTTGCACCACTCCCAATGACAACAACATTTTTTCCAGAATAATCTAGAGATTCAGGCCATTTTTGTGGATGAATAATTTCACCAGAGAAATTTTCACTTCCTTTAAATTCAGGTTCGTATCCAGAAGAATATCTATAATATCCAGCGCACATATAAAGAAATTTTGATTTATAAAGAAATTTTTCAGAGGATTTTTTTTCAGTAACGCTCACTTCCCAAAGTCCCTCAGCTTCATTCCAATTTGCCGATTCTACGTGATGGTTATATTTGATTTTTTCATTTAAACCATATTCCTCAATTGTCTCTTCAAGGTATTCCATAATTAAAGGACCAGTAGCAATAGATTTTTTATGATTCCATGGTTTAAAAGAGAACCCCAAGGTATGCATATCAGAATCAGATCTTATTCCTGGATACTTAAATAAATCCCAAGTTCCACCAAAATTTTCTCTTCCTTCGAAAATTGCATAGGTTTTATCAGGACACTTTGTATTTAAATGTGCTCCAGCTCCAATCCCAGAAATTCCAGCTCCAACGACTATAACGTCAAGATAATTTTGTTTCATTAAATAATTATATT
>MDSZ01172056.1_pt1 | contig 11421 bp, 10 predicted proteins | sample 811201 | NCBI WGS metagenome assembly MDSZ01 (sample SAMN05326647, study PRJNA326480) | marine metagenome | isolation source: seawater | place: Indian Ocean: North | collected 2010 | reverse complement strand
TCGAATCATACAGTAGTTGATTCTCATGGCTTCTGATGATGTTGAACAGACAACTGACGATGAAGTCAAAGCCAAACTGAGGCAACCTATTGTTGCCGTTACTGGCCATGTTGACCACGGTAAAACCAGCCTTCTCGATCACCTTCGACGTTTAGGAGAGAACACGGGAGAAACAAATGTCATGGACAGAGAGGTTGGAGGTATTACTCAAGAGATTGGAGTTACGCAAATACCGCTCAGCATACTCACGGATTCGATTGCCAAAATGCCGTTCAAAAGTGATGCTTTCAAATTCGACAGTCCCGGACTAATTTTCATTGACACTCCCGGGCACGAATCTTTTGGGTCAATTCGCAAGCGTGGGGGAGGAATTGCTGACCTTGCAATACTTGTTGTTGACATTCAAGATGGTTTAAAGCCACAAACAATTGAAGCAATTCGCATTCTTGAAAATTTTGTGGTTGATGACAACAATGAAGTCGACTTCTCAAAGACGAGAGGTGGCACCCCCTACATTGTCGTTGGAAACAAAATCGATAAAATTCATCAGTGGGAATCCAAACAAGACCGTTCAAGTTACACTGCTTGGACTGAACAATCAAAAGACGCAAGTCAATATGCTGAACAGTATTTCAACAACTTGGTAGGGCAATTTGCGAAAGAATCCGGAAAAAACCTCGTCAAGTTTTGGGATGGTTTATCCAGTTTCAACTCTGAAGACGACCGCCTCTTTGTACCAATGAGTGCACTCAAAGGCGAGGGTATGCAAGACCTATTGTTCACGATTTTACTCATGGCAGAGCGCCTCTCAGAAGAAAAAAGGGAAAGTATCACCATTAAGCCCAATGAAGTTGCTGAAGGATATGTTCTAGAATCCCGAGAAGAAGTGGGCCTCGGTAAAACAATCGACATTATTTTGACAAAAGGTTCGATCAAAACTGGAGATGACGTTGCGTACAATACTAACGAGGGGCCTGTTGGAAATATTGCTGATGAAAGCATTCGTCCTCGAATACGAGCAATTCGGAAACCTAGAGGTTTGTCAGAAATGCGTGATGCCGGAGATCGTTGGGAATCACTGGATAAAGCAGATTCCGCTGCTGGTTTAAAATTGGTAATTCCGAACATGGAAGACGTTTTGATTGGAAGCAGAATTTTCTTCCCGAAACCAGAAGACGACTACAATAAAATTCGCGGTGACATGAACGATGAGAACAAGAAACTTCGTGAATCTCATCCAGTAATGTGCAGTATTTGCAATGAAGTGTTTACCAGTAAAGATTTCTCGGGTATACATACGAACAAGAATGCTGGCACAAAAAATGGATTCTCTGAGCAGTGCCAATATGCAGAAGCTTTGCGAAAAGGCGCAGTCGTTAAAGCACGGACTATTGGAGGTCTAGAGGCGGTTTTGTATGAACTTGCAAAAAGAAAAATACCTATCAGTTCTGCAGAGGTTGGCCCAATTAAAAAATCCGATTTGAGACGTATTCAAGCAACGGATAAACCCGAACATCGATTCCTTATCGGCCTCTCTGTAGAAGGTAACGACCAGGTTCAAGGCCAATTAGAGAAAATTTTAGAGAACAAAGACTCTGCTGATTTCCATTACCTGCAATCGGATCTTATTCACCAAATTACTGAACAAATTGATGAGGTTCTCGATGAAATTCAAGCAAAACTCTCAGGGTCGGAACAAATTTTCAAGCCCGGGCAAATTCGTCATATCCTGTATAACGGCATGAGTCACTTCAAAGACAAACCTGCCGCATTCCCTGTCCATGTCCTCAAAGGTCAAATTCGCGTTGGACAAGAGTTGCTAAGAAATGATGGAAGCGGAAAAACGCTCGGAAAAATCCTCTCGATTGGGAAAGATGGTCAACTTACAGCCCATCAAGGAGAAAAAGTCTCTATTGGAATGAACATACGATTCACGAGGAGCAATATCTCTGAAGATGACGAGTTTTATGCCGATATACCTGAAAAACAGGCTGCACAGATGAAAAATGCGAAACTGAATGATTCTGAAAAAGATGCTTTCGCAGAAATTGTAAAGATACACCGTGAAATTTTACAGAATCATGGTTATGCCTGGGGTTGGAGTCCTTAACCGAGCGTTGTTTACCCGTAATTCCTCGGAATATGTGTGACATATTCACACCTCACATTCATATATGGATAGTTGTGGTTGTTTAACTATCACGGAGGCATCAAGTATGGAATCTGGTATGACTGGAGCGCCCGCTATGGGTCAAAACCCCGCTGCGCAGGACCTAATTGGTACTGTTTCTGCAATTTCGAACAGCCTTATGAATGAAGTTGGGAAAGTCATTATCGGAAAACCACAAAACCTTCGACGTGTTACTGTGGGAATTCTATCAAACGGAAACATGCTGCTTGAAGATTTTCCTGGTTTAGCAAAAACATTACTGGCAAATACCTTTGCCCGTGCTCTTGGATGTAAATTCAAGCGTGTCCAGTTTACTCCTGACCTGCTTCCTTCCGATATCATGGGTACCTACATGTACGACCAGAAGTCTGGTGAATTCAAACTTCGTGCAGGTCCTCTATTCTCAAACATTTTACTCGCTGACGAAATCAACAGAGCACCTCCGAAGACTCAAGCAGCACTTCTTGAAGCAATGGAAGAAAAGCAAGTTACTATCGAAGGTATTACACATAAACTTCCTGCCCCTTTCGTTGTATTGGCAACTCAAAACCCAATTGAACAAGAAGGAACTTACCCGCTTCCAGAAGCTCAAATGGACCGTTTCTTGATGAAAATGAGCATGGGCTATCCGGACCGACCACAAGAAAAAGCAATTCTTGCACGTAGAAAGCTACGTGGAAAAGACAATCACGATGTTGAACAGATTACAACTCCTAAGAAACTGGTAGCAATGCAAAAAGCTCTTGAGACGGTGCATGTAGATCCTGCTATTCTATCGTACATTGTTGAGATTGTTCAAAGAACACGTGAAGATCATCGTGTCACGAACGGTGCTTCGCCTCGTGCTTCGCAGTCCCTGTTCAAGACCGGGCGAGCAGCTGCTGCAATCGCTGGTCGAAATTATGTTATTCCTGATGATATCAAAGACATCGCCTTACAGATAATTTCTCACAGAATCAACATGAAACCTGAAGCTAAGATTCGAGGTATAACTGGGATGCACATTGTCCGAAAAATCCTCTCCGAAGTTCCTGTTCCGGTTATTCAACCTGCTTGAAACTGTAAACTCAAGGGTCTGCATTGAAAGAGGAAGACCTTTTTGCCGTATTTGTCGGAGGTGGCAGTCAAGATGAATCCTTACAAAATGGTCGTTGCTGTCGCCAATCAGAAAGGGGGTTGTGCAAAAACAACCACCGCTGTGAACTTGGCTGCAGCCCTAGCAAAAGGCTCCTCGCGTCAAGGTTTGCCAAAAGCAAAAGTTCTGCTTATCGATTTAGATCCTCAAGGAAATTGTGCTACATCGTTCGGTGTTGAAAAAAAGAAAATCAAAAAGACAGCCTACGATTTACTTACCAATGATTCAGGCGAAGATTTGCCACTTATGGAGGAATACCTCATTGGACCTGATGAATTAACACAGTCAATGCGTGATGCCTGGAGTCTTCGAAACAACAACAAAAAACCACCAGAAAACCTCTCTGTAGGGCACTTGTGGCTGTTGCCAAGCGACATCCATCTCTCCGGCGCCGAAATCGAACTGAGTCATAAAATTGGTCGAGAAACTCGTCTACGTGAAGCCCTTCAACCCATTATTGACCAGTTTGATTACATCATCATTGACACCCCACCATCGCTAGGGTTGCTTTCAATAAATGCGATGTGTGCTGCAAATTGGGTAATGGTGCCTGTACAAGCAGAGTACTATGCGCTTGAAGGATTTAGCATGTTGATGAATTCCATAAAAATGATTCAACGAAGAATTAATCGTAATCTGAAAATTTTCGGTATTGCAATGACTATGGTTGATGCTCGCTCAAAACTTAGTCGGCATGTATGCGATGAAGTAAACCGTAAAATGCCGAATAAATTATTCAAAACAACAATTCGAAGACTGGTCAAAGTCGCTGAAGCCCCTTGGAGTGGCGCTCCAACAGTGTTGTTGAATAAACCAACAAATTCCGGTGCTGGAGCAGGTTCTCTAGAGTATTGGACTCTTTCCAAAGAATTTCATCAACGAGTAACGGAGATGAGGCGAGAATTTGGAGTGAACGAAGACCCTCGACTTCTTCTTGAACGGAAAAACCGGTGAAAAGGTGTTTCGAAACTGAGACATACCTCAACAAAACGAGGTTTTCAAGCCATATCCTTTCGCGCAGGTTAAGTATGCTATAGAACAGAGGAGGTTCGGGATAGCCATGACAGGTGAAGGGATGACCTCGGTCAGTGTGAGTTACGAAGTACGACGGCAACTCAACACAATGCGAACAATGAGCGGACACAAAAGTGTCAATGAACTGCTGACGGATTTAGTTCGTGCACACAAGTTGAAGACGATGAACGGAGATATTGAAACGTTGCGAGAGCGGATGAAAGCAATTGCAGATGTCGATATAGAGCACTTGGTTGACCGACTTAACCTCGCACCATTCAAGGTTTGATTGTCATGATGGAATGGCGTCCGAATGGATACGAATTTGATGCCAAGAACTTGGTACGGGCTTTGTTTAGTGAAGATACCGATGAAGGCAAATTGCTGGAAGCGGCTGCTTGTGGATACATTGAAATTTTTGCAAGAGCAAAGGCATGGAACGGCGTTCTTTGGTTGATAATGAATACGCTCAAGAAGGATGGAAAACCAGTATACACTGGTGAAGAGTTGAAGGACTTAAGGGACTCACTACCGATTGTTTGGCGTTGATACAGAGACAAGTTCACCCATGAGAGGATGAGGAGCTCCTCGTTCAACTGCTACCCACCGAACTGTATCGTGTACAGCTTTGGCTCTCGTATACTTCAGTAATGCCCTCATCATGTCCTTTCGTTGACCGTTCTCTTTTCTTTCAACGTAACGTAAATATTGAATGTTCATTTGAACTTCCACATCTTGTAGAAGACGTTCAATATCTGATTTTTTGCGATTATAGAGTCGCGTCTGAGGCGACCAAGATTCATTTGAGATGACTTTAGACATGTTCAAATTGCCCACATAACGGGCTTAAAGGAGTTTAATCCTCATATTATAATGAGAATCTATACTCATTGGTTCTTGTCAAGCCATTCTTGACCGTACCATTTCCATTGATCCATCGTCCATCCTTCTGGGAGCCCGCTGGCCGGGACTGGCGGACCTTGCGATTGTTGGACTTGAGCCACATCAACTACGGCCTCATTTGCCGGTTCTGCATCGGGGACATCTGTATCAGGCGAGATTCCTGCGATTGCCTCAAGACTGTCGTCATCTGAGTAAAGAGAAGACGAGTCGACCGAATTCAAACCGCTTTCAGAATCATCAAATTCATCTTCAGCAACGGTAAAATCAAGTTGAGCCACATCATCGTCCCATGCAGAATCTGAAACGATACCGCCTTGAGCTGATAAGCCTGCAGTACCTGCAAGGGCTTCATTTTCAGCAGATTTGTTTTCAGTTGGTACATAAGGAACACCGTACATCTTCACCAACGAATTGGTCTTACGACGCTTCATGATGAAACTGATGACTAAGATTACTGCGGTAAGTCCAAGGAAAGCGCCACCACCAACAACGACAACCTGCTTTACAATACTGGAATCCACAGAATCAGATTCGAGAAGACCCGCATTTTTACTTGCATTCCAGGCACTGAAACTAAGATCGTATTCTCCTTCTACTTTATCTCGAGAAAGGTAGGATTGGTAATCTTTACTCCTCCAACCTTGACAAGCCGAAGACTCATCATCAAAATTGAGTAAACAATGGTCTTCTTCAGTTTGAACTAATGGACGTGTATCATCGTAGTCGGAGTTCGACCCCACGCCGTCTTTATCACCATCAAAATGTTCATTCGGGTCAAGTTCCATGCCCTGTGATTCAGTGACATCTACCCAACCATCTCCATCCAAATCCTCACAACCGTACGAAGGCACCTCGATGAAACCAATCGCCGCAGATGTGTTAACTATCCACGCTTTTGTTGAATTCCCGGCTTTCCAATTGCAGTCATCAGCAAAATCTCCAGAAATATTATCTCCGTAGCCGTCTCCATCTCCATCACGCCATTGAGAACCAATTGAAGGCAGTGCATCTGCACCATCAGCAACAGTCCAATTTTCAGTAGGGTTCGACCACCCGTCTAAATCCGAATCAAGGCAACCAAATCGATCCTGATTGGAGAATCCATTAAAATTCGGACAAGCATCTGGAGTGATTCCGTTTGGATTGTCACCATATCCATCTTGATCCGCATCAGACCACTGAGAGGGTTCGTCGATGAAGGCATCTCCATCCAAACCGTTTGAATTATCACCGTAACCGTCGTTATCCGAGTCCTGCCACTGCTCGCTGTTGCTAGGGAACATGTCTCCATTCACTCCGCCGGTATTATCTCCATATCCGTCACCGTCATTATCGCTCCATTGCGTCGGCTCGTTCGGGAACGCATCAGGAAGGTAGCCGCCTGAATTATCTCCGTATCCATCGCCATCAGTATCTGCCCATTGCGATGACTCGAGTGGGAAGACGTCGAGTTGGTCGGTATATCCGTCACCATCAGAGTCCAAATCATAAAGTCGAATCTTTGAAAATGAAGTAAACGATGTTACGATGTAGACTTCGCCGGTAAAAGCTTGGAAAGAGCCAACAACTTTGCCGGATGAAGAATACGAATTCTGTTCAGTAAAGGAAGAGACGTCAACTAGACTCAGCTCACCATTCTGAGTGCCTGCATGATAAGTCATGTTATCGAATTCATCCAATGAAACGACTGAATACCCGTGACTCAAGGTTAGAGTTTCATGGGCCCAAGTAGAGGTATTGTAACGGAACAGTTTTCCGTTCGATGTTCCCACAAGTAAGTCGCCATTATGGTCTTCAAGAAGCGAATTCACTATCGATGTAGACTCAGTTAATGTCGTAAGACTCGTCCCCCCTTGGTTTGAAAAAATGTATACCTTCTTGTCGTATGCACCGATAGCAATTCGCCCATCAGAAAGGACTTCGAAAGCGTTGAATCCTGACTGTATATTCGCAGTAGTATATCCTGTGGCACCTTCAGAATTGTACTCTTCAGCCCTACGGCGTCCGGCAAAATAAGCTAGCCAAAGGTCTCCTTCATCATCCCAATCTGCGTCACTCACCGATTCGGGGGTGCTCATGTTCCAATTGACAATTTGCAGATCCATGTGAACAATTGATACACCTGAATCATGACAAACCACGGTCAATTGTTGAGCGGCGTCAAGACGTGCTGCATTTGTGGTCTGATTCAAATCAAGAGACCATTGAGGAACGAGAACCCCGCCTGAAAAAGTGTTCACGCTTAGATTTCCTGCCTCATCGACGGTAAGAATTGAACCATCAAACATTTCTTTCCAATACACGAAATTGGTTTCCGTTTGTTGAGTAAACCCAGCATCAACAAGTGAAGTACTGTTCGCCGCTACATGGGGAGTGAAAGCACCCAACGGTAGAAGCAAAACTGTAATGACGAAGACGAGGAGTCTCTTCATAACAACCCGATAACCCCAATCAATATGAAGCGAACCCTTCGCAGCATCAGTCTGGAATTAATCATCCTGAGAGGTTTCTTCTTCTTCATCGTCGGATGACGAAGTGGATGTGAGTTTCAATGCAGGCATTTTCTGTACTGGTGTCAGAGTAGAAGTCTTGTTCGTACTTGGGACTTGACCTGGCTTTGATTTCGGAGGAGGGCCTCGAGTTTTCTTTGGTACGAGTTGTACTGGTTTGGGGGTTATAAGCGCCGTTTTCACCGGTTCGGTGGTTTCCAATGTCTGAAGAACCTCTGTGATTGGAGTCAAGGTCGAAGTTCTCTGTTCTGAATCGGTTTCTACTGGAACAATTTCCTCTGAAACGGTTTCTTCGAGCATAGGTTCAGAAACCGGCTCTGGAACCGTGACGGGTTCTGGAACTTGTTCCATTTGAGTTTCGGCTTCTGGAGAGGAAATCGGTTGAAGCGGTTTACGAACCAATTTCTGAACAGGTTGAGGAAGATTCGTTGCTATTGAACCTCCAATTGGTGCTTTGACAGGTTTAGCAAGTGGGGTTCCTGGAAGAGGAGACAAAGGCTTGGAACTTGTCATTGGAGTTCTCATTCCACCTAGACCCATTTGCGGTTGTGGAGCCTGCAATTGTCCGTCCATTATTCCACGCAATGGCCTTCCACCTGTTGCCCCTAATGCATCTGGACGAGCACCAAGAGATGTTGGATTGGTTTGATTGGACACTTGAGTGCTGCCCTGACCTGAAATTGATTGCATCCACATCTGCCGCTTCTCAGCTCGACTGTCGGTCGATTGTAGATCTCGGAATTCGGCTTCTCTTGTTCTTAGATCTGATTCAGCGGTGTTGATTTCGCCCTCAATTTGGTTGGTGATTGCATCTCGCATCTTGTCCTCAGCCATCTCTTTGAATGCATCCATCTTTTCACTTAGGCTCTGCAAACGTGTACGAATCTCAGCCCGCTTAAGTCCCAACTGTGCTTCAATCTCGGCACGGATATGTGTTTCTCTCTTACGAACATCAATGAGTGCCTTGTTTCGCATGATTTCTTCTCGCTTGTCCAATTGTCGCTCGAGTTGGGTAGCAACCTCTTCTTCCTTCCGAACTCGGAATTCGTTAAGGCGCTCCTCCATTTCAACCTCTAGTTCAAGAGATGTTTCTTCCTTTAGCATGTCGAGGTCGGTCTCAAACGTGAGACGTTCGTTCCTCAAACCTGCATCTACCTCCGACATTATTGCCTTACGAGCAGACGCTTCTCTCGATTGGAATTCTAATTCAAGACGTTCAGACCAATCGGTCTTCTTAGACTCGTACTGTTGCTCAAGTTGTTCACGCAGTTCCGCTTCTCTTTCATAGCGGAATCGAGCAAGTCGGTTTTGGATTTCCGCTTCACGAGCATTTCGGTAACTGGTGAATTCTTCATCCATGCGAACTTGCAGTTCAGACTCGACATCGGTCTTCAGTGAGCGAGAAATGTCATCAATTGCTTTGGAAAAGGTGATGTCATACTTCTCTCGAAGACGTGATTTGCGTTCAGACAATTTCTCAGAATGTCGAGTTTGAAGTTGTTGTTCAATTTCGACACGTAATTCGTCCCTACGCCGAGCAATTGCTAATTCAACATCCTCGCGCATTCTTTCCTCAAGTTCGTCAGTCTCTTTACGCAGTCGACCTTCAAGTTCAATCTGCAGTTGTTCAGCAATATCTTCTTCGAGACGGAGGCTACGTCGCTCATATTCTGCCTTTAATCGGGCCTCACGTTGCTTTAACCTTGAACGCAGTTGTTGTTCAAGTCGTGTACGAATTCCACGCCGAAGTTGTTCTTCTCGTTCAGCGAGGCGAGCCGCATGTCCTTCCTCAAGACGAGAAATTTCTTTCACCTCCATTTCTTTGAATCGTTCTTCCATCTCAGATTCGAGATTCGCCTCAATCTCGCGAACACGACGCTGCAATTCTTGGTTGTATTCAATTGCCAGTCGTTCTTTCTGAATGTCCAAACGCTGACGGTGTTCATCTTGGAGTTGAGTCTCGATTTGTGCTTTAAGTTGTGCTTTATGTTCTTCTAATCGACGGTCTTGTTCAACATCGAGTTTGTCTTGAAGAGCTTCGAGTTGTCGATTGAGTCTTAAATCAAGTTCACCGCGAATACGGGATTCCTCACGTGCTAGAGAATCACGCTCCAATGTACTCAAATCACGTTCCATGCCTTCACGCATCTCTTTTTCCAGTGAATCGAGTGTAAGTTCATGTTGAATTGATAGGTCTTGCGCTAATGCTTCCTGCATAGCAACAACACGTTCAGTAATTGCTTGTTGGCGAAGTCGTCGTTCACGACGAATATCGGCTCTCAAACGCTCTTCTTGCCGGAAGCGAGCACTGGTCATGACTGCTTGGTCAAGAGTCGAAGTTTCAGTCGAAGTAAACTGAGAACGGAGAGCTGATAACGAGACTTTTTGGGTATTTTCCCGCTTCTTACGAGCATCGTCGAGAGCATCGTCATTCTTGCTTGCGCTCATTCCCATCGTTCCCATCAAGTAGTTCATGCACATCTCATCATAGATAAGGAGCGCGACGGAAAAACGGGGCTACAAGGCTGTTTAGGAGGGTTATACGACTCACCAAATTGCCCACTGGTTCAAAAGGTAACTTTGAAATTCTTCGAACAAGCAGGACATTCGATATTCCGTTCACCAGGGCGTCGTTTCATGCGCAGTTTTCGATCACAACTTGGACATGACACTTCAACCCGAGGCACATGAGGCTTGAGCGTAAAATGTATTGAGCATGATGCACATTGAAGGTGTGCAGGGCGTTTGTTCACTCCAGCGATTAGGACCTTACCGCATTCTGGACAACCAATTTTTTCTTCGGCCCATTTTTTCCGCGTGACTGGATGGTCAACACGAACACGGGCATCACAAAGAGTGCAGTTAATTTCTCCCAACTCGTTCGGCAATAACCCACCACACTTTGGGCAGGAAAGTGCCGGAGGAGAGATGCGAGATTCAACAGTCAGTTCTTCGCTCATGTACAACCCTCACATTCGTTCTTCTTGATGTATTTGCTTCAACATTCAGAAATTATTTTTGCTTTGCAATCAATGCAATATTCACAGGGATGAAATTCCATGGTAAATTCAATTCGATTCCGTGTTCTTTTGCTAAAATTTCCAACATCTGCTTTGCTCCAACCTGGTCTCGAGAGCCCTCAAGTCGAATGATGTGTATTTCCCCACCGCTGAGCACTGCTTCAGAAAGAGTAGATGGCAAGGCGTCCAAGTCTCCGACTTGGACTTGAGTAGATGGTTTCTGAGACGGTGTCGTATCTGCAGACAGAAGCTCTGGTAGTTCAACATGGGCTGTTTTCCTCCACCATCTTGCTCTACCTGCATCCCGATGATTTTCAACCAAGTTGAGGGCAGCTAACTTCTTCAGATGATGATAAAGATTGTACCGTTCAACAGATACTTCCTTTTGAAGTTGAACAGTACTCATCTCATCATGTTGGGCCAGGGCGATGTACAACGAACGTCGGGTTGGATGCGCTAAAGCGGAGGTGATTGGGTCTGCCCGAACTCGTACCATCGCCTCACCGTTGCGAGAGAGTTGCTACTTAGGTTTGAAGATACCGAGTCAAATTTGAAAAAATTACTGAGGTAAATATCGTAATTTGAGAACTCTAAACGCGTCTTTGGTATCCAACCATAATGAAACGCATATTGAACGAAGCAGAGACATCATTCCCTCCCCTGCTAGAC